>Ga0137419_10000005_pt1 | contig 55578 bp, 79 predicted proteins | sample CZODoug3_1_2_16f_FD_108279 | JGI IMG/M metagenome (GOLD analysis project Ga0137419, IMG submission 108279) | Vadose zone soil fungal communities from Angelo Coast Range Reserve, California, USA - CZODoug3_1_2_16fungal (Illumina Assembly) | ecosystem: Environmental > Terrestrial > Soil > Vadose... | reverse complement strand
GTAGCGAGTTTACTTACCTCTTTCAAAGAGAGTATTGATAAGGCTTTACTAAATCTTGATACGCTTAATCACGACGAAGAGTTAATCATTGAATAATATTGCCTGTAAAGGTTGATTGCAAGTTATCCAATAACAGAGCAATCAGTACCCTGCTTAGCTCAGCTACAGCGGGGTTTTTGGGTGCCGGATAAATGGTTTATTCGGTTAAAACTTGCAAATCATGTCAACATTAGTAAAATTCTACATCGACCAGGATATTTATAAAGGCGAAATATTCGCTTATTTTCCACAATTAAATTATAATAAGCACCTATATGGCAATACGGTTAAAACCGGATATGCTCATATCGGGCAACATACCAGCATTAATGCTGATTATATTAAAAATTGTAAATCTGCAACCCCTTCTGAATACGAGGATCTTAAAATGGAACTTGAAGGTTTGGATTATAAACTTAAGATTTTAAATAAAGGTTGCAGGATATCTAAATATATTATCCCTTCTTATTGGACCTCAGCTTTATACGATGCTGATTATTCAAATATGCTGGATACAGAAATTGATCAGCTTAATGATTGGTTAGCTAAAAATGATCCTGGTAATATAATAGATATTGATTATCGGGAAACCTATATGCAGTTTGAGAATTTGGGGCATACGGTTGTTGAATGCACATTTATAAAATTTTAACATCATGAACATTTACGGAGTATTAGACAGAAATGATTGCCACATTGATCTTACGCAATCATTAAAAGGCGCAAAGCGTTTCGCAACCCTTAACGGGTACGATAAAGTAAGTTGCCGAAATAGTAATAGCTATAATGTTACAATCCTTTTCGAGAAAATTAACAATAAATGGAAACCTTTTCAATATTAAAATCATGAAATATTATTTTGTTTATTACAGCTGTTACCGTATTAATTGGCCTGCTAATCTGCCTGCCAATTCAAACACAACATTCAATCAAGCATTAACCGTTGAACATCCCATTTCGTGGCAAATTGGATCTAATGAGCTTTACGATAAACGAATGTCGCTTGGCTCTGGAGAGTACAGCGAGCACTATCAAGTTATCAGTTGGCAGGAATTGACTGAAGCGGAATATATTAAATTCAACGGATTAATAGGTTAGCATCATGAAACAAGTCGCACTACAATTTTTAGGCATGATAACCGGGTTTATCTTAGCCGCTGGTCTAACTACATTAGCTTACTTAATCTTTAAATAATTATGAGCCTGATAGACGGACTAATCATTCACACAATCGTTAACCCCGATAAACGTAGTCAACATTCTATGCTTATGGAGTTTTACCAGTTAGACGCTGAAATTGAACATGCTTACAACACTAAAAGCTATAAAGAATTATTTCATGACCTGAATTTCTACTTTAAGCAGGTAAAAGCCAAAGCACTATTAAAAGCCTTAAACATCATTTAAATAATCCTCAACAACATGAAAACCTTCCTTCCAAAACTATTCACACCCTGCAGCCCTGCAAGCTTTACAGAACGCCGTCAGATCATTTTAAATAATTGGCAGCGTTACGGTTACCAACGACGACCGCGCATGCCTCTCAGCCCGGCTAATAGCCTGTCAGAGCGAATTAACCAACTAATGTTTTGTCAAATTATTAAACCCGCTTAGCTATGGAACATATAAGACAATTAATCCTTTTAGATAAGCTCGAAAGTGATTTGATAACGCTAAGAGCTGAATATGCAGCTTTGACACATTTAAACAACTGTTATGCAGATCCCGCGCGCTTGAAAACGGAAATAATTATCTGCGATGCTAAAATAGAAGCTATTGAGCAACAAATTGATGATATCTATACTATTATGAAAAAATCGGGTATCCTGGAAAATCTTACTAATTTGAAAAGATAAGAGCTTTGATATTCCTTTCAGCCTGCTAAGCGATTAGCGGGCTTTTCCGGCTAAAAACTAATCATATTATGGAAAAGGAATTTATATCGTGCATATTACCTCAATCGAAAATAAACGCTTCGATCATTGAGGGCAAAGGATTGCACTATTTTAAAGCTTTAGAAGCTTCAAATGGCAATACTGCTATACTCATAAAGGCTTTAATAATAGAGCTTACCAGGATTGAGCAAAAGTCTATTAATGAGCAATTTTTAAACGATTTACATATTCGGGACGTAATTAGATTAACAGATATTATAAACTTAATGGTGAGTGAACTATGAAACAAAACAAAGAAGCAATCTACTTACACCCTGCGGATTTTAAAAAGCTTATAGAGCACCTAATTAAAGAATCAGACGAAACGTTTATAACAAATCCGCAATTTGTTATAAACGGCATTGAAATACACACGGACAATATTATGCCCATAGATACATTCTTTATCTGTGAACCGGGCTTATTCGAGCTTTATAAACAAATTAAGTTACACCATTGGGTTGATAAATCCTATACGGACGATCAGCTGCAAAAGATAGCATAGAGCGTTTACGATCAGAAATTGACCTAAAATTCAGATTTTGAGGTCATTTTTAGCCCGATCCAGTTTTCCTGAGTTTTCACCAAGGGGTCAAAAATCTGAATGAAAATTCCGGCTGACAAAATTATAATTTTTAAACTTAAAAACTAATAACATGAGCTTAAAATCAGAAAATCACAGAATAGGATCTTTTATAAAATACAATCCGATAATCAAAATAATTTTATCCGAAAAACTCGGAATATCTTTATATGAATTCAATAGAAAACTAAAAGCTAAGACTACTAAAGGCGCTTTTTCAGAAAAGGAATTATCAGCAATAATCAATAAGATAATGGAAATTCTATCAGTCAGGATTCAAGATATATTGCAATCCAGGAAACCTAATTTTACAAAAACTTATCCCGAAAAGTTTCAAAATAGTTTGGAAAAATCAAAGGGGGTGGTATCGCCGGAAGCGCGGAAAAAGGAATTTCCTGGAGGTTCATTTGCGAACTCAGGCACAAACAATCCTGAAGTTTTCAGGCCTTTCGGCCTACAGCATATATGGTTTGATTGCGACGAAGAAGGTAATCCATTAACAAATAAGCCAGAATAACCATGGAAAACAAACAACTAAACCAACACCGGAAAGCCTTAATAGACATAATCCGGAAATGGAAACTAAATCAACCTATTATGGCTGCACAAATGAAAATGCCTGCAGGCACCTTCAAAAATAAAATGCTGGAAACTGCCGGCAAGTACGCATTCACCGACCAAGAGTTTTTAGAGCTCGCTAATGTCATAGACCGGCTATTGGGGGATCTAAAGCGGTTCTGTGATCAACTGGATTCAAAAACAGATTATTTAATATAAATTAGCCTGATCCGGTTTTCCTGAGTTTTCACCATAGAGTCAAAAATCTGAGTGAAAATTCTGACCGGCAAAATCATATTTAAATTAATTTGCATTTCCGAAAAACAATACTTAACATTGTTCACCTCAAAATTAATCCATGACACTAAACTACTTTCCGAAATCGAAAAGCTGGACCACATTAATCTGTGAACTCGAAATTGGTCCTGAATTAAACTTTCCGGCATATAAAGCCGAATCCATCAGAGCGCTGATCAGCGGGAGGATTAAAAAGAAATTTCCTTTGTTAACATTTTCTGCCATAGTCACGGGAGAATACATTGTTGTTAAACGTACAAAGTAAATTCTTTATCCTCCTGTTATGTCAGAACTATCTATAGCGATCGGCAAGAGCCGTAAAACAAAAATTTGGAAAAATACCAAGATTTCCTGGAATGATCTTGTAGACAAATTCCGGGAAACCACGAGAACGGGGGAAACTTATAAAGATTATATTTCTTCCAGCAAAGAAATGCAGGCGACGACTAAGGACCGCGGGGGTTTTGTCGGGGGGTTTTTAGACGAAGGTCAGCGTTCACCAGCCAATGTCGCATTCCGGCAAATACTTACACTCGATCTTGACTTTGCCGAAATTTCCTTTTGGCGCGACTTCAAACTATTCTTTGACTGCGAAGCAATCCTACATACAACCCACAAGCATAGCACAAAGTCCCCCAGATACCGAATTATTATCCCACTGGCAGCTAAGGTCACCAAAGAACAATATGAGGCCATAGGCCGTAAAATAGCCGGAATACTGGACATCGAACTATTCGACCCTACCACATTCCAGCCATCCCGTCTCATGTACTGGCCCACCAGCGCTAAAGATGGTCAATACATCTTCCACCACCAAGAGGGGACCTGGCTGGACCCACAGACGATCTTGAACCGTTATGAAAAGTGGGAGGATATAAGTTCCTGGCCTTTCCACGCCGATGAGATTGATCCAATGCGCATATTCGGTAAACAGGCTGGTGATCCAAACACAAAACCCGGATTGATCGGAGCGTTTTGCAGGACCTACAATATACACGATGCTATTGCTAATTTCTTGGGTGATGTTTACAAACCTACAGATAATTCAAATAGATATACCTATGCCGGAAGTGAAGGTTTTGCCGGGGCTGTCGTATACGATGATAAATTCATATATAGTAATCACGGATCTGATCCGACCCAAGGCAGGCTCTTAAACTCTTGGGATTTAGTTCGACTGCATAAATACGGATTCGAAGATGCCGGAAACGCTGAAACGGAGATCAACAAGAAAAAGAGCCAAAAGCTCATGCAGGACTTAGCCAGTTCTGATGACGAAGTAATAGGTGAGTTGGGATTACACCGACTTTCGGATTCGGATTTCAATGACGGCTATATTTTTGATGAAGAAGATATAAACTGGATCAAGAAACTGGAAATCAATCGGAATGGTGATTACGAAGAAACCATTAACAATTTTAAACTGATCATTAAGCATGATCATAACTTAAAAGGCCGATTGATGTACAACGAGTTCAGTCACCGGGAGACAACATTACTACCCCTCCCATGGCGAGCAGGTACCGGTCTTGTGGATTTCGTAGACAGTGACGATAGCGGTTTACGTCATTACATGGAACAGACTTATGGGCTATATCACGTAGCTAAGTCCCAGGATGCCATGAGGATTATCTTCATAGAGAATGCTTTCCATCCAGTGCGTGAATACCTGGAAAGCCTGACATGGGATGGCCGGGAACGGATAGAGCGGTTAATGGTTAACCATCTCGGGGCTGAGGATACACACTTTAACCGATCGGCTACACGCAAAGCGCTGGTAGCTGCAGTCGCACGGGTGTTCATACCTGGATGTAAGTTCGATTACATGCCCATCCTGATAGGCCCACAGGGCATCGGGAAAAGCCGGATCATAGATAAACTCGGGATGGAATGGTATTCAGATAGTTTCTTGGGCGTGGAAGGCACGCAGGCATACGAACAGCTGCAGGGGATTTGGTTAATGGAAGTGGCCGAACTTGCTGGTATGAAGAAAGCTGATGTCGACTCTGTTAAGCATTTTGTGAGTAAACGCGTAGACCGGTTCCGGGTAGCTTATGGCAAACGATCGATGCCCTTCCCGAGGCAAGGCACCTTTTGGGGCACAGATAACCGGCCCTACCCGTTAAAAGATGATACAGGTGGCCGCCGATTTTGGCCGATACCAGTGACCGGTTACGGCGTATTCGATGTGGATGAGGTAGATGTTGACCAAGTGTGGGCCGAAGCTAAGGTTTACTTTGACGAAGGAGAGCAATTGTACTTCGATACAGTAACAGAGCAAGAGGCGCGGGAAGTACAAGCCAGTCACACAGAACAGGATGATCGCGCCGGCATGATCGCTAATTATCTCTCTGTTCAATTGCCGGTAGTTTGGCCGACCATGGGACTTTACGAACGGCAGGCATATGTAGGTAACTCAGTCGAACAGTCGGAAGCGGGTGAGCTTGATCGATTGTCCGTCTGTGCCGCTGAGATTTGGTGCGAGTTGTTCAAAGGAACGCTGAAGGACATGGGTAGCCATAATACGAAATACATACACCAGATCATGGCTAATATGCCAGGATGGGAGAAAGCGGAAAATGCGTTAACGTTCCCGATGTATGGGAAACAGCGCGCTTATGTGTTGAAAGGGAAAACATTAACAAGGAATGGTAAACGTAAAGCAGATAGAATATGATGGATTTATCAAAATACAGTTTCCTGGATCTCGTAGAGTTACGGAGTGATCTTGATAAAGCTTTTAAGGAGTTTGATAAAAGATCTAAAACGCAAGTTTTTGCTATATTTTTACCTTATGACAAATGGCATTATTTTCTCAAAAAGGAAAATGCAGAAGCATATATTCAAACAGCAATTACCGAGAATGAGATTTTCTTAGCTGAAGAGTTTAAAGCAAAAATAGAATTTCTTGATGAAGCTGGATTACAATATTGCGAAGATAAAGAAACAATTATAAGCAGGGAGTAAAGCCTACAGCCGGGTAATAATTACGTAATAAAACCGGACGAGCTTGCAATGCAGTGACGACGGTAAAGCTACTCCCTGCATATAAAATTTAAAACAATTAAACCCTTAATATCATGAAAGAACCTATCGGGATAGATGCCCAATTCCAAAACTACCTTACACGGGTGAAACTGGATAAAAACAAAATAACGCTTACGCAATACGATGAAACTAAAAAGGCATTCTTTGCCGGCGCTTCGTCAATGCTCGTTTTATTCAGGAATGAGATACCTGAGTTATCTGATAAAGAAGCTATTTTAGCTATAGAAAAACTGTTTCAAGAAGCTTCTTTTTACTGGAGCATTAATTTATATTAAACCCTTAATATCATGGAAAATCAAACCAATACTCCGAATGCATTAAGCATTTTTACTTGTAAAGAATGCAAACTGCAATATCACCTAAGTTATTCTGAAGAAATCGCGGATGAACTTTATTGCGGTGAATGCTATGAAAAACTGATCAACGTCAAAATCAGAAATTACGAAGTTTCATACAGCTACAAAACATTCTTTGGTAAAATCGGTGCCGGCGTTCTTACTTTTGAATCGGATAATTTAGAATTATTGCAGCAGAATATCTTTAAAGCCGTAATAGATCATATTAAAGAACATGGATCGTCTGAAGGATTGCAGAATTTGCAGATAACCATACACGAAAATGATGAAAACATAATTACGTGTTCTTATTGCAAAAATGCCTTTGCAGAAAATGAACTAAGCACAGGGCCTCATGGAGATGTTATTTGTGAAAATTGTATAACTGAGCATTATAAAGATTAATATGAATAAATCCGAATCAGCTATCGAACGTAAACTCGGCAGAGAGATCAAGAAACTCGGCGGTTTATCCATCAAGCTTGTCTCTCCAACAATGCCGGGTGCGCCTGATCGCTTGATCTTCTTACCCTGGCGCCGGCTTTACCTGGTAGAACTCAAATCGGCTATCGGCGTATTATCAAAGCTGCAGGTTGTTGTGCATAAGATGTTCGCAGCAATCGGTTGGCCTGTGTATATCGTGAGTAATGATCAGGAATTAAATGATTTTATAGAAGATGTGAGTATATGAATGTATTAAGTTTGTTCGATGGAATGTCATGCGGCAGAATTGCTTTAGAGAGAGCAGGAGTTACCGTGACCAATTATTTCGCTTCTGAGATTGATAAATACGCTATCCAGGTATCTAAAGCCAACTGGCCGGATATCAAACATGTCGGTTCCGTAACATCTTTGGAGATAATTTTTGATAACGGTTATACAACTATCCTGAACTACATATCCGGAGAAACTTTTACTTTTGAAGGTAAAATAGATCTGATAGTCGGCGGATCTCCTTGCCAGGGTTTCAGCTTTGCGGGTAAACAACTGAATTTCAAAGACGCTCGATCAGCGTTATTCTTTGAATATGTCCGATTAAAAGAAGAAAGCCAAGCAACTTATTTCTTTTTAGAGAATGTCGTAATGAAGCAGGAATATCAGGATGTGATATCCGGTTTTATGGGTGTTCAACCAATTAAGTTAAATGCTGCTTTAGTATCTGCGCAGAATAGGAAACGATTATATTGGACTAACATACCTTATTTTGGGGCACCAGCTGACCGGGGTATTTTATTGAAGCATATTTTAGTTAAAGATTTTGCTAACGATATAGAACTTAAAAGCTTATGTTTATCTGCGGGTTATTCTAATAATCCTTCTCTCCGGGATTACAATAAAAGTCAAAAGCAATTAATAAGATTAGGTAATAGCCATCCTTCTTCTTCTGGAATGAACGGAGAAGTTTATAGCATCGAAGGAAAAGCCCCTACAGTAACCACAAATAAGGGTGAAGGATCTAAAATCGGAATGCTTCAGGTAGGTTTAGCTGACGACATAAAAGGTTTTGATGCGAACAGGCGAATCTATTCGCCTGAAGGAAAAGGACCTACGCTAATAAGTTCAACAGGGGGCCATAAAGCGCCAAAAGTCGAATTAATTCCCGAAGATTTGTATTTATCAGAAGAAGAAGTCCTTCGGGGCCAGCACCAAGCATCCGCTAAAGTTTGGCATACGGGCAATAAGATAGGTAAAATGGATTTCCCGAATAACCCTGATAAGAAAGCCAAAACCCTAACTGTTGTACAAACTAAAGGCGGTAGAGAGACAAACCATTTCCATAATGGAGTTACTTACCGCAAGCTAACAGTTACCGAGTGCGAACGTTTACAAAATGTAGGTGATGGATACGTACAACGATTAGCACCCGCAGCAAAACAGATTAGTAACACACAAGCATACAAAATGCTCGGTAACGGCTGGGAGTGCAATACAATAACCTACCTGTTCACGCCTTTATCGATCATAGACCTCCTATGACCCGCATCCCCTACAATCCCAAGAAACATCAGGAAATCGCTTTTAACTTTGCTTTAAACAGACATTTCGTGGCATTGTTCCTGGATATGGGCCTCGGGAAAACAGTAACAACCCTCACCTTAATCAAGCATCTCCTGTACTCCTTCGAGATCAACAAACCCCTGATCATAGCCCCCAAATTCGTAACCGAACAGACCTGGCCCGAAGAGCTGGATAAATGGGCGCATCTTGAAGGGCTCACCTACTCTGTGATCATGGGCAATCCTGAAAAGCGCCTGAGAGCTCTCCGGGCACCTGCAGATATGTATATCATCAGCTGGGATAACATCGATTGGCTGGTAAGCCTTAAAAAGTTCAAACACCTCTGGCCATTTGATATGATGGTTCTGGATGAAAGTACCAAAGTTAAATCGCGAGATAGCGCCCGGTTCAAAGCCGTTCAACGAGTACGGCCGCGCCTTAAACGACTGATCGAACTTTCCGGTACGCCAGCGTCAAACGGATTGATGGACATCTGGTCGCAAATGAAACTGCTTGATCATGGCGAAGCATTGTTCGCTTTCATCGAGAAATTCCGGGCTACCTACTTCAGCGCACGAGGTTTATCTCATGGTGGTAAAGTGTATGATATTTTACCTGGTGTTGATGAAATCATTTTCGATAAGATCAAACATCAGGTGTTATCCATGAAAGCAGTGGATTGGTTGACCCTCCCAAAACGGCAGGATATCATCCGCATGGTAGAGCTTGATGATTATACCGAGTTCAAGAAATTCAAAGCTGAAAAGATTTTAGAATTACCCGAGGGTGAGATCACTGCATTAAACGCATCCGCATTATATAATAAGTTACTCCAGTACGCGAACGGAGCCGTCTACGACAATGAGTTACGCCGGGAATGGCACGAAGTACATACCAAAACTTTAGACGTCCTGGAAGAGATGCTGGATGCCCTGCAAGGCAAACCGGTTATTATCTTCTACCAGTTTCAGGCAGATGTTGACCGGATTAAAAAACGTATCCCTAAAGCTGTTAAAATGGATAACGCCAAGTACGTGGACCGCTGGAACAAGGGAGAATTTCCTGTATTGCTTCTGCATGGTGCAGGGGCCAGCCATGGCCTTAACATGCAATATGGAGGTCATTATATCATTCATTATGGTGTAGGCGATAACATGGAGTGGTACTGGCAGGGGGTGAAGCGCTTAGATCGACAGGGTCAAGAGTTCCCGGTGTTTAATTACCATATCATGGTTAAAGGCACCGGCCAACAGAAAGTATGGCGCGGGTTGGTGAGCAAGACTTTGACTAATGATAAATTGATGGAGGCTTGTAAAGGGGATTATTAAAGTAAGTCTTTGATATAATTTCTATTCCAATGCAGCAACCGATCTGTAGCCTCTTGGTGCGAAATATGGTCATTATCAATCCCGATATACCGCATGCCATTATTAAGAGCAGCTTCGCAAGTTGGACCCGAACCCGAGTGTGGATCTAACACAAGACCACCAGGTGGCGTATACATCTTTACCAAATAATTCATCAATTTTATAGGCTTTATCGTAGGGTGCGTCATTCCGGCTCTTTCTGCGGTACTGGTTTTAGCGCAAAAGAAAAACCTGCTTGCACCTCCTGTATCGCCATATCCCGTTACTGGAATACCTCCAGCATATTGACCAAAAATATTGTTATTATTTCCAGCTTTTACTCCGGCAGGTTTTCCGCTTGTTAAAGTTCCTGATTGTTGATCGAGTTTTAAGGCCATGAAATCATCAAATATTACGTTAGCCGGCCAGCGGCCTTTATCATCAGCGGGTATATCTTTTATTTCTGTTTGCAAATATCCCTCTTTAAAAGAACCATTTTTAATATTAATTCCTGTCCCAAAAGTTGCTGATTTTTTATCCTTTTCATCTGTAAAAGCTATCCGGCAGCCATCGATATTAATGCCGCCTGTACCCCATTTTAAAATATTCTCAATTGTAGTACCTTCCAAAGGTTTACGAGCGATACAGATGGGTTCCGTAGCTGGTTTTAAAGCATTTCCCCAGCCGTCCCACTTTTTGGCATCATCCGTATTGGCTTGCGTAATAAAGTTTTCTTCGCGAGTATGAGATCCGTCAACAGATACGCTATTAAATTTACCTCCTTTATGGTTTGGAATAGAACCGTTTGTTCCTATGATTATGCGTTTAGCACCTGCAGCTTTATCGATTTCTTTGCCGATATCCAAGTTCTTAGGAAACCCTGAGGCATAGTGCCAACAGATCATATCCCGAATCTCGAAACCCGCTATCTCGATCGCCAGCGTACCAAGTTGATAAGTCCGGGTACCAAAAAAGCTTAACAGATAACCACCCGGTTTAAGGACCCGTAAACATTCTTTCCAGAGAATAGGTTGTGGCACAAATGCGTCCCATTTCTTACCCATGAAACCGGAACCTTTGATTTCCAGATACCCATGATCAAGCCACGCTTGTAATATTTTAAGCAAATATTGCTTTTTACTTAAACCGTAGGGGCTATCTGTTATAATAGAATCTATGCTATTATCAGGTAAGGTTTTAATGTATTCGAGATTGTCGGAGAGAACGAGTATGTTTACTTTCATTATTTACAGGTAATAATTAAGCTTAATTTGTTACTTTTATTTATAGATTTTCTTTTAATCATGTTATGCATGCTGCCACCAGGTAATCCTAAAAACTTCTCAGCCTCTTCCATAGAATCATGAGTAGCGATTAGTTTTTCAATCACTATTACTTCGTATATTTTAACTTGCTTACTCATAAAATATAAAATCTTTCTATAAATTTATCCTTATCACAAACATCAACACCGGTTACATCCCGGAACATCCAACCTTTCGGAAAACAGCAAATCGTTTCGTAGCCAAAATCGTTACCGAACTTAACCCCCGCTTCGTCTACGCCTGTTTGGCCACCACTCCGGATATACTTTACCTGAATGCCACCTAAAGCTATCGCCAGATATTCAGCTATGTAGTCATCAACATCTTTCTGCGTATAATGGGGTAGATAATTTTCCAAAGTATAAATACCATTACCGGCGATATTCAAATTAAATGGTACGCCTCTCATCAGTAACTTTATAGATGAGTTCATTGAATCAGCTGATCGTTTAAGGCTTATGGTATCCATCCTGATCTCAACCGGAATGAAAAGCTTTTCGAGCTCTACGGTTGCTTTCTTGGTCAACCGTTCGCCTGCAGTCGTGAAATCTATAGCAAAGGCGATCGTTAAATCGCTTTCACGTACATTAGCGTAAGTCCTGGCCGCATATCCTGCGGTTGGGTGTTCGATGAAGTTGATCATAAAGAATTTTGTTATAAGAAATCTACAATACTGCCTTTGAGCAATTTTTCGACAGGCCATCCATTTTTATGTCTCGATTTTACTGTTCCATAATTCATATAAAATCTATCCGATGCCTGCTTCATGGTCATTAAACCTAATGGCGTAGGAACCATAACGTTATTGCTTTTATTAGACCCTTGTTCTTTTTTAGTAGCCCATCGGCAATTATCTTTATAATAGTTTAAATCACCGTTAATCCGATCTATGGATAAATCTTCTGCATAGGTATCGCCCATATCGGCATAAAAATTATCAAATAGCCCCCACTCCGCGCATACTGAAATACCTTTACCTCCGTAATATGAATAAAACATATGGTTAGGATTGGTACATCTCTGCCACATTCCTGACCAAACTCTGTATATTTTAGTTTGACCCATACCGTGACGGAAACTTAGATTCGGAGCGCACCCGCATGATGGCCTTTTACATATTTTTAAAATAGTACCTGTGGTTGTTCGCATCCTACCGCAATCACATAAACAGGTCCAGGTTGCATGATTTCCTTTAGTTCTGATTGGGCTTTCAGCTATAACAGTGAGCATGCCAAATTTCTTACCTACTAAATCCTCTTTAACTTTATACATCTTAGCTTTCTTTTTTATAATAAATTCCGGTATACCCATCAGCGTCCAAAGGTAAATCTTTCATCCACCGAACTTTTTTACACATTAATTCGTTTATTCGTTGCAACGTAATTGAGCCTTTCCTAATCTCCGGAACAGCTTCATCATGCACATGCGCTGGTATTCTAATACCGGCTCTGTGGAGATTGATCAGGCCGGAAGCTAAGCAGTCCCTTGCAATTGCTTGGGTAAAATTTTCACAAATTTTCGCGCCATATGTGCGCTGTTTGCACCACTGTTTAGTTACTTGGTTAAGCCCATAATAGATTACCTCTTTACCAAACTTGCCATCTTCTAAGCCAGCATTCCAATAACATAAGCGCCGCCCTGAGGGTAGTCTGATCAACATATGGCCTTTTACAAATTCAAAAGCTATACCTCGCTCAGTATCAACCAAGATATTTCCATCATAATCTCGTATATCGGTAAGCATTATTCGCGCACCGGTCTCAATACATATAACAGCTGCTCTCTGCGCAGCTTTCCACATCTTAACTATCTTAGGATTAGCTTTTCGCCAATTTATATGTATATCGCCTAATATGTCTTCAGGTATTTCAATCTTTTGGCTAAGCGACATTCTTATGATTGCATCAACTCCGCCGCCAAATCCGCAATTATGAACAAGTTTATCCGATACTGTGAATCGGTTATTTGGTCCACAGTTTAAAAGATCAAAAGTATCTCTCACGCCTATATCATGCCAATCTCCTCCTCTCGAAAAAGGAAGTCCCCCATGTTCTATTTTAATAGGTTTCTCGTTTTCGGCGGTTTGAGTTAATAGCCAACCTTCCGTATACGCTTCTTTAAAATCTATAGGTTTAGTTAATCCATCTACCCAAACTCGATGATCGGGGGTTGCAGTTAATCCTTCATAGTTTACAACATGTTTTCTACCGCGCCATATTAAACCACCATGATTAACCCAATTTTCACCATCCCAAACTTTATGCTCAGGAAGTATATATTCAATTCTGACTAAACCTTGGTCGGTTAAAACCAATTCCCCAAATGCAATACAGCTCAATTCTCCTATTTTACCGCCATCTCGGTAAACAGATCCCTTTGTCACGGCTGCTATAGGAACATTGAACATACGGGCTGCAGTAGCCTCATAAATCTTACCGTCACCGGCGAACACATCTAATCTCCAGGTCTCATTCGCCAACCAGGATATTACCCGTGCCTCTATCGACTTGAAATCAGATACCGGGAACTCATACCCCTCTTCGGCTATGAACGCCGTACGGATCAGCTGTGAAAGTGTATCGGGTATTGCGCCGAATATGATCTCCAGTAACTCGCCGTCAGCATTCAAAACCATTTCCCTGGCTGCATTTAATAGATAATCGCTTAACTTGCTTTTTGGTAGGTTATGGAACTGCAAACCCCGGCCAGCCCATCTACCGGTACGGTTAGCGCCAAGGAACTGGAACAAACCCCGAATCCGGCCATCCTTACAAACGTAAGCCAGCATCGTTGAATATTTCTTAACCGAGGTCTTGGACATTTGCTGCCTGATCTCTAAAACCCGTTTCGATTTATCGGAAGTTAGTTTCCTCAGAACAGCGGGTATGTTATCCTTTTTAAGACTTACAATCTCACCTTCAATATCCTCTTCTTCTTCCAACCATTTGATAATTTGCTTAACAGCATTAGGCTTGGTAATGCCGGTCATATCAAATAACTCCTTAGTAAGCCGTTCCCGAAAATCGAAATTAAGCTTTAAAGCATTATGTATTAAATTCAAATCAATTTTAATACCGGTGCTGTTGATCACATAATCCAGGCACCATAGTTCATGTTCAAAATCTGGCTGAACCAGGAAATCAACTTCTTTAGCCACTGATATTTCAGATCGCACATCCTGATCACAATATCGTTTGAATTGATCCCATTTAACTCTATCGTGTTCCGGCAGATTACGGGTACGACCACCATTCACAATAGTAGGTGCGCATGGCATGCAGAAATATTTGATCAGTGCATAACCGTTTCCGTCCTTCTGTTCATTTATTTTTAATATCCGGCCAACAGCTTCCAAAGCAAAGGGGAGTCCGCAGGAGCCGGCTTGAATCATGGTGCATTTCCAGCATCTCGGATCGATATCGATCTCGAAAAATATTTTAGAAGCATTCATCTCAAAAGGAGCATTCTGAGCCCGTTTTAAGCAAGTAGGATCTTCAAGAGCTTGTAATAGTTCTGCAGGTATTCGTTGTCTGGGCGGTAAATGCCGCTTTTGCATAAGATCAACAGATTTTACCGGGCCTCCATCGAATGAATAAGATACCAACATGATCTCAAATTGGGGGTCCTCCATATAGCGATACATACCGTGTTTTAGAAGATCAGTTGCCGAGTATGTCTCAAAATCGAGGTTTATTGTGCGAGTGAAAGTCATAGATTTTCTTCTAACTCCCGTAATTTATTAATAGCGATATCCAAAGAATTTTCATATTCATCGATTTGCTGTTTGCAATCTGATATAATAGAGTTTTGCTCATCTATCGCATCTTCTAATTCTGAAATCTCATTTTTAAGATTGTATATTTCATCTTCTAAATCCAATTCCTTTTGCTCGTCGTCAAAACACGAGGCGCAGATAACGATATTAGGAAACCATTTTTTAGATCCATATCCATCATTTAAATCAAACCATTCGCCGCATTTTTGGCAAGGAACCGGCATTTCCATTTCTTCAAAATTTTCCATAATTAATTCTGATCAAAGTTTTCATTAATATGAGCCGCACGCAAAGCTGAACAAGCTGTATCGCGAAAATTAGATAATTCGCCTATAATGTTTTGAGTATCCTCGCTCATAATATGTAAATCGCTACCGTAGATTAAATCTTTAATCTTTTCATAGCTATCAGATAATTGCTCAATATAATTTATGAATTGTTCGTCGCTTATCATATGTTTTTGAATTTTGTTTGTTAAAATAAAAGCCGGGTCACTCTCGCAGCTCACCGGCTTTAACCTAAACCTTTATCACAATGGGATACGTCGTTCATCCATATCCCATACAAACATAAAAACATTTTTCGGTTATTAAAAATTATTACGAATTATTTTTTATTATCAAATCTTCTTTTTATGTTTGTCACCATGGAAGAAGAATTACAAACTTGGTTTGAGCGTTTAGACGCTTTAAAGAAAGGCGATAAAAAAGAAGTTGATAACGCTGCCAGTGTTTACTCAGCTATCCGTAAGTTTGACCCAAAGAAAAAGAAGTTTACTATTCGTAGTAACAAAAACAAAGTTAAATTTGTTGTTCGTATCAAATAATTATTCACACATAAAAACCAAAAACATGTTAAAATTGACCATTGAAGGCGAAAACCTTTCCGAATTGAAAAACAATGTAAACTCTCTTGCTGAAGAACTGAACTCAGGCGGAACACCTGCCGGAGTTGCCAGCAACAAAAAAGATCCAAAACCTGAAAAGGAGAAAATCAAAAAGATCGAACTGAAAGACATTCAGGACGCCCTCGTTAAATTCCAGGATGCTGCTGCTGATAAAAAGGTAGGCCGCGAAACTGTAAAAGAGCTTATGGGCCGTTTCAGTGTGAAATCTTCTGCTGAACTCCCTGAAGCTGAATATGCCGACTTCTTAGCAGAAATAGCCGGACTTAGCTAATGGCTCATGCAATCTTAGCACCTTCATCATCGGAGCGCTGGTTACATTGTACCCGGGCGCCCCGATTGGAGCAATCCGTAACGGATGAAGGCTCTGATTTTGCTTTGGAAGGAACGATAGCCCATGCGGTGGCCGAATGCATCCACAGAAGTGATAACGGTAAATTTAATCCGGCGTCCAAACAACTCCTTCAAAAAGAGTTCGGAAAGGATTTTGATCGTTTATACGAAAAGGAGATGCTCAGACATGCGGAAGAATTTGTAATTTATTGCAGGAAAAATCTTCCAGAGATAAATTATACTTTCATCGAGCAGAGACTGGATATCACGAGCCATATTCAAGAAGGTTTCGGTACTATAGATTTCGGGGCAATCTACCTACGATCTGACGACGAAGGTAAAACCTGGTATTGGGTACTGGAAACATTCGATCTGAAATACGGCAAAGGAGTTCCGGTTTCTGCCATTGAAAATACGCAGCAGATGATCTATGCTATCGGCGTTCTTAATGAATATCTTCATATTTTCCCTATTGAAAAAGTGATCATGCATATCTACCAACCCCGGATACAAAATAATTCGGATTGGGAGATATCGACAGAAGCGCTACTAAAATGGGGGGAAGAAACGCTTAGACCCCAAGCTGCGTTGGCTTTCGCCGGTGAAGGCGAATTTGCACCCGGTGATCATTGTACCTTTTGCAAGGTTAAATACAATTGCCGGGCCTTAGCTGATTATAATATGGAATTAGCCAAATTCGCTTTTGAGATCCCAGCTTTGCTCTCCGATGAAGAAATCCTTGAAATCTATGCTAAAGAGAATTTATTTTCTAAATGGTTAAACTCCGTTAACGATTATGTACTCTCTTCGGCGATAAAAGGTAAAGAGTGGGCAGGTTATAAGTTGGTTCATGGCCGGTCTAACCGGGTTTATACCGATGTAGATAAACTCTCTTACGAGTTATTGCGAGCCGGGTTCTCTCCGCATCTGTTATTCAAAGAGAGAGCATTAAAGGGTTTGGAAGATCTCGAAAAAAGCATCGGTACCGAAGCATTCATAAAGCATGTTATTCCTTTTGTCAGGAAACCACCAGGTGCGCCAACGCTGGCACCGGAGTCCAGTACTAAAGCTAAATTCGTAAAAGGTGCATCCGATTTTGCGGATGATTTTGTTTACACAGAAAATTAAAAAATAAAAATTATGTCAGTAAAAGTTATTACAGGGGTTGTTCGCCTCAGCTACGCTTGGCTAAACGAACCACGAGCAAATAAGAAAGGAGTGCTTAAATATGGGGCACAACTGATCATCCCGAAAGATGATACCAAAACCATTGCAGATATTGATAAAGCAATCGAAGAAGAGTTTGCCGCCAATTTCGCTAAGCTTGGTTTTAAAACAGCAAAACTTCCGAAATCTTCTCCTTCATTTAAACTGCCTTGGCGCGATGGCGATGAAGAACGCGACGACGATTCGGTAGCCGGTTGCATGTTTATCAACACGACCAGTGATTCCAGGCCGAGTGTTGTTAACCTAAAATTACAAGAGATCATTGATCCCCATGAAATTTATTCGGGCATGTATGCCCGGGTAAGTATCACAGTGAAAGAGTTCACCGGCGAAGCTAAAGGAATTACATGCTATCTGAACCATGTTCAAAAGGTGAAAGAAGGAGATAGGCTGGATGGCCGCGCAAGCGCCGTTTCTGACTTCAAGGATTTCGGAGGCGATGAGTGGGAAGATCCTAATGCCCCGGATGGAGACGACGAAGATGATTACGTAATGTAAAACAGAAAAAGCCTCTTTAGATTAAGAGGCTTTTTCATTTAGCATAACCGATAACCGCACCTTTCAAGTTATTCTTGCTTATATAACTCCTGCAGATAGCAGCAGAAGCATTCCAATAACATGCTTTACCGCAATGGTAAACAGCGAATCCTTTAGTCTTATCTGCCGGTCGTTGATTAACTGAATGCTGATGAAAAACATAACGATCAAGAGCTGTGTGCTTTTTCATGGGGTGAATAATTAGGTTTCATTAAATCTTTATTCCGAATCTTATCAATAGCTGACCAGATTCTATCTAACTCCTTCTCGCCGTTCTCGTACATATCTAAGTCGTTAGCAAGACATAAAGCAGCAAGAGTGACCATTACGCCACCTACCTCCTGAAAAGGCTCTCCCGTGGGCCTATTGAACACCCAATCAACGAGCATATGCGCTTCTTCAGCGCAGAGCCCGGTAGATTGCACCAATTCAAGACTTTCTTCAAGGAAACGAGAATTACGCGTAGCTATATTAAAAGCTACCTTATCTCCGAAAGTTTGCAATAACCAAGGTAATACCCGATTTTGAAAATTAGGTAGTACTTCAGGTATTTGAGTTACTTTGGTAATTGCCCTAATTAATAACCGAATTGAATATCGGCTTTTAATGTGTTCATCAGGTTCGCCAGCTAAATTATCCCACCACTCGGATTTATCAGGTTTGTATTGCCAAACAGGTTCTACTTTATTCCCCTTATATTTTCCAGGATTCATAAAGCAAATAAATTTTACCAACAATAACCCTACAGGTTGCGCAAATCCATTTTCCACCACCCAATCATAACTTTGTACTTCATGCCTATTCATATATGTAAACATAAAGCGGTTAAACCAACGGCCAGTAGTCCGATAATAATTTCTAACCATGTAACACCTTCATAGTCTTGTTCGATATGTTCTTTGAAGGTGTTTAAGCGCATCGCTTCTGAGTTAGCGCTGACCCGCAGATCCCATGTTGCGGGGAATCGCTGATTAGGTATTTTAGCTTGTTCAGGAAAAACGCTGGTTTCGCAATTACGGGAGCGGATCTGGCCATTAGGATATTGCACGATAATGGTTTTGTTCGGATGGATTAGAGTTTTCATATTTTGCTGATTAGTTTATCAAGTAAATGATAGCATCCTGCCAACACCTTATAAAATACATAAACTGGAAGTGCTGTCATGATGATCAGGGAACTCCAGAGAAAGCAGGATATTAGAAACCCTTTGATTATTTTCATAATGGATTTAATTTTAAACAAATATAGATGTTAATAATTAAAATGCAAATTATTTCTGTAAAAAATGTTTGAATTACGAAATATATGTATTACGTTTGTATCATGATATTACTTACAGAATCAGCAATTGGTTTGATCAGATCGAACAAAGCTTTGAAAAAGGAACTATTAGATGAGTTCGGTTATAGCGAACGTATCCTATATCGGGACCTGAAAAATAACAATGCCAGGTTTACACAGTATGGTGCTTTATGCATTATAGTAAAACATACAAACCTGAGATTGGTTGATATTTTATCGGCAGATCCTTTACTGAGATTATCGTGAAAGAAACACTTAATAAATTATGGATATTGGCTACTGCATCTTGTCGCATATTTTTATTTATATTCATGTGTAATATTTTTTATGCTAATAAATCAAGTTTTTCAATAGCTGGAATAACAATATTATTTGGTATGGCTGCATTATCTTCAATTAAAACATATTTTAAATAATCATGAACCAAGAAAACAAACAGCCGGAGACGATAGAACAGGCAGCAAAGAAATATTGCAAGGGGTTAATACCGTACGATCAACGACATGAAATTTTCTTAGCCGGTGCTAACTGGCAAGCCTCCCAACACAGCTATACAGAACAGAAATGGATAAGTGTGGAAGATCATTTACCTGAATTAGGGACAAAAGTAATAGTTTACTTTGGAGAAATTGACAATCAGCTAATGGCTATTACAAAATGCAACAATGAATATAAAACCGTTTTTTGTGTTTATTATGCTGATAAATATAGCATTGATCATTGCGAATTAATTACCCACTGGATGCCATTACCTAAATCACCAATAGCGATATGAAAACACCACAAGAGATATTGACAGATTATATAATCATGAAACACATTATAAATGATGATCATATCATTCATGTACAGGCCGATTTTGCTATCGAGGCTATGGAAACATATGCCAAGCAATTTTACACCCAAGAGCAATTGCTTGCTTTCGGGGATAGCTTGACTAAAAGGTTTAATGAACTTGCCTTGCATGAAAGGTCTTGGGCTGATAATGAACGTAAAACAATATACAAAGATTCTGACGGTACACAAGAGGCATGGTTTCATGCCTATGGTTTGGGAATCACTAAAGCGCAAAAATTACTTGAACAAACATTAATTGATATTAGTAAACTTTTAAATAAATGAAAATACTAAAAATACTCGTAGGCTGCGAAAAAAGAACTGCAAAAGTAAGAATTGAACACTTTTATAATTAAATAATCATGCCAAAATCACAAATTATACAAATAGACGTTTTAAATGGGCCATCAACCATAGTATTACCTGATGGGAGAGAATTGATTATAACGCCCAAGCCCGAGATAGAAATAACCTTAGAAGAACTTTACGAAGTGATAGTGAAAAACGGACTGGCTGCATTTGATGAATATGGCGATCATTTACAATTAGCTACTAAAATACTATTAAAATCATTTTTAACCGATCTTAACAAATTAGGGTATAAAATAGTAAAGCAATGGCTAAAACTATCGGATAAATATAATGCCTGCCAGAAATTACTTATCTATATCCAAGTCGGAGCTGGTATTAATCCAAAAGATAAAAAGGCATATAAAATAGCCTTAATAAATTACTATAAGGCTACAGGTCAAGAAAATAGGATTAAAAAATTACATCCATGAGCCTACCAAACAAAGAACAATCAACCAAAGAGATATTAATCATAACCGGGTGCCTTTTGGCTTTCAGGGCGATTATTTTGAAATTAATAATTAAACACTGGTAAATATGAGAAAATATATCACAGAGCAAACAATAAATGGCATCCTATACCACGGAGAGCCAATAGAGGCCATTAACCATGAAGATGCATGTTCCCGATGCCCAATTGGATGGACGATATCAGAATGGTGGATAGTGGCTGAAATTGATGAGGACACCGATAAACGAGTGGATTATGATTTATGTTCATTAAATTAACTAACTTTATAAAGTGAATCAACCCTAAATTAATATGTTAAATAGGAATTTGAGAAAAAGTCCCGATACTTTGATTAGTTCGGGACTTTCAATTTTAATAAGCGCCGGTTAGCTATTTCACAGCATCTTTAATCTTATCAGCGGCATTCTCTGCCTTTAAGTTGGTTGTGGTCACAGCGGTCACCTTTGGAGGCTCTATAGCGAAATTCTTGAACATATAGGTTATACCAGAAGCGATAGCCATCTTTACCATTAGATGCCAGTTTAAATCATGATCGCCGGATGCCCAATCATATAGATAAACCAAAATCGGAGAGATAATTGCCATAAATGCAGCACGCCAAGCATCGCTAATTTGAAGCGTCCAGCGTTTAGATAATGTTACATTTGCCATTGTTTTTAATTAAGTTAAACTTTGAAATATTTGTTTATAATATCCTGCTATTAATTCAGCCTTATCCAATCCATTAACAATTTTACGCGCATTAAATGGATCTGTTAAAATATCATTGAAATATTTATTTAATCCTACACCGGTAAACATGCCTCTTTTCATACCAATAACAATTATCTCAGCTGCATAATTGGGCTGTAGCGCCATCTCAGGCCGATTCAATAGATCAATTCCTAATACTTTTGCAAAGGATTGGTAATTCTCATACCATGTTAATTGCACAAAACCGCGTCCGTAATATAATTTATTCGGAGCAATATAAGGTATTCGTTTACCCGGTCCATCGCCCATCTTTAATTTTTTACCATAATCATGCGTTAAACCAAGCCCTATTTCAACAATAGGCTTTAAACGGGCCTCGTGGTAAGCCGTTGCGAGCACGTAGGTTACCTGGCGTTGATCCGTTACTCCGTATTGCATGCAGGCATTTAAAATAGCATGAGTGCTATCGACCTGTATCTGGGTTAAAGATATGTTATTTATACCGCGTATGGCATCGAACAGAACTGTCTCATTCATGGGTTCTTATTTGAAATAGGTAAACACATAGCTAATAAAACTCCGAAAAGTATAATTATGAATGCAATCCATATTATCATGTAATAAAGTTAGGAAATTATTATCATAAATAAAAAAGCCCCGATAAATCAAAACTTACCGGAGCCGAAAGATATAATTGAATTGAGACAATAAACACAATCAAATTTTATGCCAATTATGAGCCTAAACGTCTTATATTATTAAGCCGATCATTTTCCAGTTTTAGATTAGCATTTTCAAGCTTTAAATTTTTATTTTCCAATTCCAGATTTTCAATTCGGAGCATATATTCCTTTTCTTTCAATTGAAATTTCTTTTCCAGGTTCACAATTCTCAACTCATAATCTTCAGACATTTTACGAATATCCTTTTGCAGATTTTCATTTGATCTGGCTAAATAATTACCAGCTCTTTCAATAGCTTCAATTAAAGTATTTTCAGTTTGTTGCTTTTGCTTTTTATAGCCGCCTCCAAATACAAATACTAAGCTTGTTACTATTGCGCCACCGGCAGCGGTTAATATTGAGTTGAGCAGGCTCTGTGATTCCATTTTATATTTTAATATATAAATATATACAATAAATCGCCAATATGCTAAATGTGATTGCATATAATATTGTGAACCATAACGTATGCTCATAAATCCATCCTTTGGGTTGAAATACACAAATTTCTGTATATACACTTCTTACAATTAACGCGCCAATAGTATAATTAAGTAATAGATCATCTATAGAGGTTGATTTTTGTCTACTTTTGCTTACAATTATATAGGCAGCAAAACATAATAGGTCTATTCCAATTCTGAATCCGAACCATCCAGTAGTATTATATGATTGAATAAAATAAATAACAATCCCTAAATTGTATATAAAACATATTAAACTTCGAAGTTTCATAATTATGGAGTATGTGGTTTTGTTGGATCTCCGCCTACCGGATCACCAACTGGCGCCAGTTTATGAACAATTTGAGAATTAGCCAAAGCATTTTCAATCGGCAATATCTCTCCCTGATTATCAGCTAAAAACTTTTGAATCCAAGCGTTAAGCGTGGTTAATGTTCCGGCATATAAATTAGGATCAGAAGTTTTAAGTCCGGTTAGCCATGCTAAAAAAGCTTGTTCAATTTCAGCCTGTGTTTTTCCATCTTCGATATTTGCAAGTTGTTGTTGAACTTTAGGGAATGCAAGTTTTAAGGCACCAATTAGGCCCGTAGAAGATGGAATAATTAGTTCAATGATATTTTCTATGGCTTGCCCGGTTTCGCTTGCTTCAGCGGTCTTTAGTGCATTAACAAACCTATCCGCAATAGAGGCAATTTCTTTTAATGCATCATTTGATTTTGAAAAGATGCTTGCTATAGCATCCCAGATTTTCTGTAAAAAGCTTTCGTGTTCTGTTGACATTGTTTTTAAATTTAATTATTGTTAATGATATCGTGATGTTTTTTATGGAGATTATAAAGGCTATCAGTTATCATGCCTTGTTTATTGGCCCATTCCATATTATGCAAAGCAGTTAAAGCTTGTCTTTTTGAATAACAGGAACAGAATAAAAATAATGCTAAAATAATGATTAAATTTTTCATAACGATACCTCAATTCCCTTTTGCCACGAAGACGTAGCAGTGCCGCTTGATAATAATTTAACATAATATCCAGATTTTACAAAACCAGTTAATGGGGCAGCCTCTATGTGTGTCATATTGCTTAAAGATAATGCCCCAGTTACATTATTTATTAAAATAGCCTGTGTAGTCCATGTTACATTATCTGGCGATGTTTGTAGTTCTATTGAGCCACTTTGACCAGTTGTTAAGTTAAGTATGGCTGAAATTTGAACGGAATAACTAACCATTACATCACGATACATACTTAATTGGTAAGATGTATTCAATGATTTAGTTACAATAGTTGCGGTAGGTTGCCGATATTCAAATGCACAAAGCGACCAAATAACAATCATCATAAAAATTATTAATGATTTTGAGTATTCAGATAAATTTAATATTCCATTTACTGCTTTTTTCATAATTTCATATTATTGCGGCCTCCATACTGCACCATCACTATAATAATTTAGTGATTGGTTGGTAGTCACTAAAACACCAGCACCAATAACACTTGTTGGAGTTACTGTGTTTACTGATGCATCTATTTTAGTCACATAAATTACATATCCAGTTAAAGACGCTGCCGATGGAAAAGTTATGGTAACATTTCCAGATGTAGCATCAACAGCCATTCTTAATACATTTGTTTTCCCTGCTATCCAATCAGTAGTTAAAATAGTATAATTAGCCGCTTGGTTTGCAACATTATCTGGCTTCACACGATCAACATAGGCCGTAGTAGATATTTTAGTGCTATTATCGTATTGTGCTTGTGATGTCGTTGTGGGCGAACCTGATATGTTAGGATTTGTTGACCATGAAGGCAATACTCCTATGCCGCCAGAGGTTAATACAGCTCCCGTAGCTATATCTGCAATCTTTGATAAGACATTAGAGGTTGTTGTTACGTGTAAGTCTCCTACAGCATCGCTACCTATGCTCATAGTCACACCGCCTAATGTATTTGTTGATGAAGTAATAGTTTTATTGGTTAATGTTTGCGTTGTTGCGGTGCCTACTAAGGTAGCGGTTGCACTCGGTAACGTATAAACAGCATCAGCGATGTTGGCAGTTGCATCAAAAGTATATGCAAATCCATTACTACCTATCCATGAGGGACGTGCAGATGCATCGAAATAGCTTTTTAGTGACCCAGAAGCGGGTGTACTTGGTTTCGAACTTTGCGCTACTCCTAAAATAAATCCCAATCCTCCGGTTTGTATTAATGATATAGCACCCCCCACTGTTACAACTCCGATTCTATCTATGCTGAATTTACTCACTGATCCGACCTGAAAATCAGCTAATAATTGACTACCCGAGCCTATCGATGTTTCTGTCCTATTAATTTTAAAATCAGTAGCTCCAGCAGTGCTCGTTTGGGTATAGGTGGGTGTTATATTGACCCCGACAAAAACACCCGAGCTATTCGAGACAGCTAAGGCGGCCATAGCAATAGCCGTACCCGCTGATGTGAATGGGCGGTTGTTTATGCCAATACCAACATTCGTTCCTGTACTGGTTAGTCCACTCGCTATGAATGAACCCCCGGTAGAAGTTATGTTGCCAGAGAACGAAGCTGAATTATTGCTTGTAAGAGCACCTGTTAACGCACCGCCTGTTAATTGAAGATATCGGGCATCCCCAGTAGAATTAAAATCGGTTATACCATACCCCGATATGGTTGTAGGCTTTGTACCTATTTGGGCAAATGTATAGTCGTTGGATGCAGCAACTACGGCCCCGGTTCTACTAAATACTGAACTCACTGACCCACCACCTCCTGCTACTGCCGCTACTACATAGGCAGTACTCGCAGCTTGTGTGGTATTTGTGCCCGGCGAGGCAGTAGGTACCGTTGGTACTCCTATAAATGCGGGACTTGCCAAAGACGCAAAAATTAAAGCAGCGCTATCTTTATCTAAAACTAAATGCCGGGTTCCCCCATTCCATAATCGATATGTTAATGATGGCACACTCAATCTTGGCATAAGTTCAAACCCTGATATTTGTGCCTTACTAAATAGCGACAAAAGTAACAAAGGAATTATTAATAATTTTTTCATTACGATAGTTTATTTAAGGTAGTAATGAATGCCAATCCAGGTGTAGATGCCAAATAAGGAACTATGCAGTTATTGAAAATAGCCAGATTACCAATGTCTGAAGGGTGAATGCGCGAACCTGCTGTATCTGTAGACATATAATTGGTAGAATTGGTTCTGTCAAAAGAGCCCGTTCCTAAATCAATCCCAAATACAACATTTGGTTTTATAGAAGCGCTCGCTGTGATAATTTCTGCTATTGCTGCCCTATATTGCACATTCAAAGCCTCTGTAGTGTTATTCTCATTTAATGTAGGCGCAAGTAATAAAATAGGAGCATTACTTTCATTGTAAAACAATAAGTCTACAATTTCATTAATATTAGCTTTATAAGCAGCTTTTGAATTACCTATAATTGCAGAATCATTAGCCCCCAAAGCTATTACATATAAATTTGTTTTACTATCTAAATAAGTTCCGTTTCTAAAATAGGGCATATGGTCGTTGGTTGAAGAACCTGAAACTGACCTATTTGTTGGTATTGAAATACTTACGCCTTGTTTTCTGAGTTGATTTTTCATCAACTGGATATACATATTTTCAATTCTGGTCCCCGATGATCCATTATTTATGGAATCACCAACCATTTTAGTACGTATTTTGGTATTCTTAATAACCTCATCCTGCATGGTATATCCAGTATAATAAGCTGTTATAGCTGCATCGGTTGTTGCTGCATCTAACCATTTATAAGTATATATACCAATGGTATCTGCATTTCTAACTACCAATCCTATTTTAATATAAAAAGATTGATTTGCTGCAATTACAATAAATTGATTAAACTGCGGGAAATTGTTAGTTGCTGTCTGTAATGAAATCCTGAGCAATAGGGATATATTTGAGGTTATCCAAATCCCTCCAACATAATTAGAATATGGAAATGATGGGGATAAAACAGAAAACCTATATCCCGATACTGTATTTGCATCTACAGTTGCTTTAGTTATTGTTGTTGCTACAGCAACAGGTTGTAGACCACTTCTTATGATTGAATAGTCTGACATCGATTGATTTAATTCTGATTTAAATATATCCCCATCTGGATTATTTACTGCTAATGCTGCTAATGCCATGATTTAATTTGCTTGTTGAGGTACGTTTCTAATTAATATTCCATTATAAAATAAATACTCTGTTGGATTTCCACCACCATTGACTTCATCAGCCTTTACATAAAATATCTTATATGCTGATCCGGATAACTGTGAAGCCATTTCCGAATAACTATTTACAGTTATGAGTTGAGTGCTTCCGCCTCCCGATGATATCCCTGAAATGCCTCGATATCTTATTTTTATATATTCTCCTGTATTTATATTATCTTGAAATACTACAACACCTGTTGTAGTATTTACTGTTACTTGATTACCAATAGGCGTTCCTGATGTTACGAAGTATTCTATTCCATCGCGCCAAACGCCGTCTATATATTTATTAACAATATTAGCACTTGTAAACGTGGCGCTCGTTCCGTTCCCCGAATTATATGTAATACTGCCTGGGGAAAGTTGTCCTATGAGTTGATGCAGCAATGCCGTAGAGGCTAATTTTGTAGTACTATCAGTTTGTAACTCGGTTACCCCCGATATAGATCCATTAATTAAGCCCGGAGCAGTTCCCGTAAATTTAAATGCATATCCTTTATCCGAATTAATATCTGTTCTAAAACTCGCATAATCTGTAGCCGTTGTTATGGTATGCTTATCCCAAAATGCAGATGTCTGTCCGGTCGATAACCCTGTTTGATTTATATTACCTTCTACATTTATAGTAGCATATTTTACTTGATTTGTATCTGAAACTATTAAAGAATCCTTAAGCTTTAATAATGCTGTTATTTTCCCATTTATAAATCGTCTTTGACTTGTATCTGATCCGGGAGCGGCTGGCAGAAGTGCTACAGAATATAATAGGTTAGATCCCGATGGTGCTGTAATTAATATGGGTTGTGTATTATTAAATCGACTAATTCTATTTATATTTAAACCGCCTGCGTGTAAGGAGGCTACGCCGCTGAATCCAATTAATGCAGAAAAATTTACATTCCCTTTAACAGTTTGCGTTGGCCCATTTAAATGCAATAACTTCGCGAATGCAGCTGCAGTATCCGCAATGTTAACTTTTTTTCCCATAAGGCTATCCACATATCCCCAATTAGGTATCCATAAAGAATCAAGATGGCCTACTGCTGAATAACTTCCCCCATATGAGACTCCTTTATTACCTTTACTGTCTTTTAAAATAATCGAATTTGTAGTATAACCAATCGATGCATTATCTCCAAAAGAAATAAATTGATCATTATTTGTATTGTTTTGTAATCCAAAAAGTGTCCTGGATGGTGTTATTGCAAAACCAGCAGCAAAGTTATTAGCAGTATTACTTAAAGTCACACCAAATGCTGAACCATTAATTAGCATTTGTGAAACAGTATTAATAGAGTTATCTGTTAAGGAAAAAATAACTGCTTTTTGATCGCCAGAAAATATAGTGAATGGGTTGGTTAATAGGCCTCCCCAATCAATGGTTCCTGAATTATTGGTTAATCCATTACCTGGTATAAGCCTATATTTTGCTAAACTATCATCTAAACTATAAAGTGTATTCGATCCCCATAACCATCTTATCTGTTTAGCCCCAGAAAAAGATCTTGTCTGCGGGGTAACTGGCGGCGAACTCGACCAAGGCGTAGTCTGAGAAAAAGCTTGTATAGAAAAAAGTAAAACGCAAAATATCAAATAAATTCGTTTCATAATGCTAAAGATAATTATTTATAATGTTTTTATTTCATTAATTTTTGCGCTTGTTATATTTAAACTTATATCACCCGGAGTATATGCGCCACCCACAGCAGCAATCGCAGCAGCAATCGCAATTAATTGGTCTTGCATTTTTACAATTTGAGCCTGCAATCCGGCATTAAGAGCAGCATACCTAACCGCGTTATCCGCGTTACCACCTATCTCATAGGTACCATCCGCTTTCATCCAGGTGTAAAAAACTTGTGAATAAGTTTTACCATCGGGATTAAGTTTCATTGCAAACATGCGCTTTTCTCCAGGGGCGGCAAGCAAATTTATATTAAGGCATCCTATTATTATCGGCTGTTCATCTGATTCAGTCTCGGCATAGATCACGTCCATACCTTTAAGTGGTACACTATCGTCTCCAAAAGGCGATATCTGTTCCGCTGTGGATGCCCCATTTATCGTAAAAGCTTTAACCAGGCGCTGCCCAATTGAATTTAAGGTGCTATCAAAAAATTTACCTAATGTGATCATCCGAATATATTTTGAGGCTCATCGCCAGTAAATGTTTCTGCCAATACTAATACCCCTGTCATGGTTTTACGTTCTGAGCTTTGTTGTATCACCGTGCTTTCCAATACCATACGGGCGGTATTATTTATGAATATTTCCGGATTAAGCACTTCTATGATATCACCCACACTTATCTTTTCCCAATGATCAAGCGCGAATAAAACCCTGATATTTTTAAGTTCTGCGGCCCGCATATTAAGCGCGGCCCTGTTAGTATCGTAAAATGACAGTTTTGTTAAACGTCGAACCAGAGGGCGGTAAGCCAAGACCAAAGGATTTTTAACAGTATTAATTGATTCTATCTTAAAGATTCTACCCTGCCCATTCGATTCTGCATCAGGATTTGTTATTTGGCCATTATCCTCTTCGCCTTCAAATGAATTTTCACCTTTACTTCGGGAGGGTTGCCTGAGGCAAGTAATATCACTATGTATCTTGGTACCATCTATAGCTAACTCCATTTCGAGAGTATTCTCGCCGGTAAGCGTAAGTTTAGTCGGCGCGGAAATATCGGGTCTGAACAAAATCACATTACCGTGGATATCGTGACTGATCACAACATTCTTTTGATTAGCTACTTTACATAAATAATCTTTTATAGTTTCATCAACTTTAGCTACTGTCTTGGCGATTAACTGCAATGATTCTTTTGCCACAACGGGATAAGTAATCGCATTCAAATGGAAAGGAGTAATTAGCCGGGCCACAATCTGCGCTAAGGTTCTATTATTGCTTTCGAGAGGGTATAGTGAATACGGAATTTGACAATCATCCAAAACGCCAGGTAAGCTATACCCTGATATCTGTACAAGATTATTTTCTTTAGAAGATTTAAAACTATGGTGAGTGATAGTTCCAGTCATGATCAAGCCATCATCATGAAAAAATTCTATTTTATAATAACTGAGCGGTTTAAAAAGTACTTTATGATCAGGATTATTTTGATCATAGAAAGCTGTAAAAGTAAAAACGCTGGCAATCGTATCCAGGGTCGTACTGATTACGACAGCATTAAAATAATTATAAAATTTATCGTTTACTTTAATGGTCATATGTAATATTTTATCTGTGTTCCCTTTGGCACCAAAAATACGCTACTATTTTTCAGATTATTAATTGTTCGAAACGTTTCGATATTTGCATCGGCAACATCCAGACCCATATATTTATGTGTCAGCACTACTAATTGCGCATCTACAGTAAGCAATACCAATCGTTCTACTTTTGCGTTAAATGCTACTGTATTTAAATTATAAAGTGCTTGCAATACAACATCCTGCAAAGCGGTTTGAGTTTCTTGGCTGGCACTGAAGGAGTTATTGATATCACCAATCTCTACATAAGAGACATCAAGAATAATGAGATAATCTGCATACATATCTTGCAAATTATTTGCTACAGCTACGACCTGATCCCGGGTAATATAATCACCCGGAAGTGGAGTTGTTATAGCCTGAGCCAAAGAACATACAGAGATACCGGCAATTGTCTCAAAGAAAGCTTTATTATTTTTTGTATTAGCATCAGTTAATAGTCTAACCGCGCTGTTATAAATGGCTCCGATCATTTGAATACGCAAACCTACGGAGAGCTCAAATTTAGATGGTTGCAATATTACATTGTGCACAGCTGTAATAGCATCAACCGGGGCCAGTATCAAATTGTTAACCGTATCCATCATGGTATTCACATCAGTAATAAAACTGGTGTAATTTATCTGGTCAACTGATTTCTTGATAATAGCTGTAATATCAGTAGCAAAGTCTGTAGCCATTGAAACATCAGCTGGCTTCAAATTTACTTTGGAAGCATAATTAATAGGAGATATGGTGTGAAAGATAGTTTGTAGCTTAACTACCTGATCAGCTGTAGCAATAAATACTACTGGAAAAGTTGTCGTAATAGTTTCCCAAAAATCTATGGTTATCTCAGTAGCATTTAATTTAGCATCATTACGCCGGATACTGATAGGTTGCCCGGTAATGTCTCCATATTGAGGATGCCTTACTACCCAAGCCCGCGGGTCATTAGCTGACTTATCAAAAGCATCTGCAGTTTCAATATTTTGCGCACCCTGGAAATAAAATATCAACTCGAACTTGCGGGCTCTAACTAATTTACGGGTAATAAGCGCCCCTGGCTGATCTATAAATTCAAAAGTTGCCGCGTTAAATTCTTTTATAGTTTCATAGTTGACTGGTAGGTCGGGGGTATATAGCTTACCGTCACCAGTCCGGATAGTAAAAATGGTATTTTCAACATTATCTTGCCAGCCCATAATTTAATTGAATCTTATACAATTATAAGTATAATAAATGCTAATGCGATTACCTTTCTTATCTCCAAAGACGGTTAATTTGTTTTTGCGCTTCTATATTAAAATACATGGGTATTCTTATAGTAGTTTTTTCGGCAGCTTCCCGGCTAAAATGTGTAGCTGATATTTCTTTATTGCTTCCAGATCTGCTAACATAAATAAGTTTGGACCTGATTTTAATTTTACCTTTTTTAGATTTAGAAATGCCTGTAACCAATCGATAGAAATTACGGCCATTAATTTTTACTTTTTGAAGCTTTCCCATACTAAGCGCCATATATGCTGCCGCTACAATTCTGCTTTTTGCAGTACCATTATGGGTAAAAACACCTTTGATCGTATTGGCGTTCTTCCAGCGTCTTTTACCAGCTACAGTATTATCCAGACTACCTCCTGTACGAGCTGCTTTCAAATAATCTAAACCTTTATCTATTTTGCCTCCTTCTTCCTGGATTTCCATATTAGCAACCGCTGTACGAGCCTTCAGTTCGTTCTTACCGCCTCCTTCCGCAGTCATGCCTACTTCGGCCTGCATGGAATTTATATTCCATCCTGTGGCCCTATTGACCCCTGAGAACCTTTTAAAGAATGTAGGGGACCGCCTGATAAAGTTTTTAGTAGCTGATTCGTCGAGCGTACGTGTCTTAACATCAAAAGCCGCGGCATTAAGTGTACCTCGGATTGCCAGAGGTAATGCCGATTTATGTAGTTGTTCCAGTTTATTCACCAGCACTACACAAGCCTGTGTATTAACATTAAAAACATTTTGCATTGCCATTATACAAAATATAAATCAATAATTTGAGAAGGCCAATCAGTTGGTGATGACATTCCCGATATTATGCGCGTATCGGCAATATATGCCGGCATAATCATTTTCTGCTGATTATCACCATCACCATTAGTCACATACATTGTTAAATATTTTGGAACTGTAGGAACCACGGTGGTAGTTAACGGTAAATAAAAGAATGGGTCTGATCCTAAAATATCACTCGCTGAAAAAGATAAATGCCCAGAAGCCGGAGTACCACCTCCAAAACTATATGCTTTTACGCCAACTTGATTTAAAATTAATAACAGTTCATCACCCGAATTAAATCCAGTAGGCGAGGTAAATGGATAAGAAGGAGAAGATGTTGAGCCTTTAAAAGTATAGGTTACCGCCGGGTTATATGTACCTGCTACTTTTGCAAATATAAAATATTTATCCGGTAGCTTTGTAATATCCAAGTTAAGCCCAAATGTAGTGCTGGCAAGCGTTAAATTCTGTTCAATATCATTTTGAATATTAGGCAATTTTTGTAAAGCGGAAAGAAATTGATAGGTTGTAGCTTCATTATCTGGAATACCATTAGTACCTCCCAATACTACATCTATTATTTTAAAAATATTTACCAGTACATCATTATAAACCTGTTCTACAACGGCTGTGCCTTGTTGAGATCCTGTCTCATTAATAATAGAGCCATCTGGATAGTCAGCATTTATTAATATAGGAGTTAATAACTGATTATCTTTTAGTGATCTCATAATTGAACTACCTCCAAGTGTACTTTTAAATTTTGAATAGAAGAAGTTATTTCAACAATTGACCAGGAAAAAGTAGTTGATGTTAACGGTTTAAAAACCGGAGAACCTATATCATTGTCGAAATTGATATTACCCGCTGATTCAATTGATGAGTTGACCTTAAAATTTACACCGGTCATAGCGTGCGCAAATGTAACCAATACTATACTTTCGCCGGTAGCTGTTAATGTAACCTGCGCCGAAATTATATCTCCTGAGCAAGTTAAAAAGGTGCCAACGGGCGTTCCATTCACATCTAATCCTGTAAACCAACCTATGTTCTTTATGGGACTTGAAAACCCATCAAGTGCGGTTTTATCAGCAGCGGACATTAGTCCTGGCGTACTATGCGTAGCAAAATAAGGAATCGCTGCGGTAGAATCTGTTACGCGTTTCGTAAAAATGTATTTATTACTTGCGGGAGTTGTAGCCAATGTAACTGAAGTTCCGGTATCCTCAGCTGCGTTGTTCGCTGCTTTCAGATAGGCATTTTCATTAACTACAACGTTTATATTATCCGCTGTAACAAGCCTGATCAGCTGTACTCCACCGGAAGTACGAACCAGCATTACATAATCTCCGTTTTTATACTGGCTTGTAAGCGCTATATTCAGCGCGGTAGGTCCGGTACCTTTAATTTGGGTTTCTGTGGCATAATCCGCACCCGCTTTGCAAATTAGTTTTTCATTAAGTTGCAATATCTGCAATGCTGTAGGTATTTGTAGAACACCAGTAGTCGTAGTAAGCGGTAATATAAAATCTGATTTTGAAGCCAGCGCTTTACAAGCTTGTACAAATTGATAACCATTAACTTCATTATCAAAGTCAGCGTTAAAGGTAAGACCAGCTAAACGCATCAGTTTATCAAAAAATTCATAAATATCACTGGTTGTAACCTGTATAAGCGGAAAACCGTCACCAGTACCCGAATCATCTTTAACCTGCCCATTCGGGTAAGCTGTAAGATTTGAATCATCAATATTCGCCTGGGTATTTTTACTGATTGCCATGCCTTAAATTTAAGTAAAATTTACAATTAAAAAAGCAACTGTATGCGCAGGTTTTAATTTTAATATTAAACGCCTGAACTCTGTCTGCCTGTATTGACTTACATTAGCTAATGTACTTATAGTTTCCCCTGAAATAAAAAAAGTAGGCCATAAATTACCACCTAAATTATATTGCTCTGGTCTTTCCTCATTAGCTACTACTTGGTAAGAAGCGCCGCCTAATTGCGTTTGTGATCCTAATTGCGTTTGTGGCGCTATAAATCGTAATTGCGTTGTTGCAGTAACTGTCCCTAATATATCAGCAGGTGTTTTCTGATAAAGATTGCCCCCACCATCAAAAAAAATATTTTGATAAACACGCACATCAAATCCGGCCTGCCTGAGCATTCCTTCTATGTACGTAGGTGATTGCCGGCCCAATAAGTTTTGCGGAAACGCCATGGCCTGATAAATATTAGCCATGCGCTGTTGCAGAGTAAGCGAAGCATTAAAAGGTATTCCGTACCTGTATTCCCACAAATCTGCGTCTCCCGAATCGAAATTTATATTATCGGGGAATGTCGCATCTATAGAAGCCGCAGCATCTAAAGCCATTTGTACCAACGAAAGATTTATACCGGCATGTAGCGCTGCAAACTTACCTCCTTCCGGGAGATTCCATGCCCGTCCGGTAGGATAAAGGAGAGCCACCATCTTAAAGAAATCTACCTGAGTAATAGTGGTAGTTTGTGGGAGACGATGCGGCGTACTGAGCCCGTGTGGGGTGTTTAAACCATGTTGCGTGCTATCGTCAGTTACCTGATACATCTTAATTGTAAGTTACATTTCTTAAATAAGGAATATTAGCCAGAGAAAAAGTAAATATATTTATTGGTACCCCATTCACAGACATGGTAAAAGCTAAAAATGTATTTGAATTACCTATCGTATCATTAACCACCGACTGTAACCGTACCGCTGTCAATGCATTATTTTGATCTCGCGGTAAATCGGCGCCGGCTATATAAGGCCGAATAGCATAAAGATAAGTTTGCAAATTAGTTGATATAGCCGCAGTTATTGATGGGCTGGTAGTTTGTAATCCTGTAATTATAACATCAACCGGTATCGGATTAATAGGCAATACTTCCAAATTAGCCTGAATAGGTAAACGCGCTCTTCCGATTGTTGGTACCGTCGTATCTGGATTAAAACGGATAACTGCGTCAACGTCGGTTAATAAACCCGCTGACGGCGTACCGTGGCCGTCTGTACTGTCCGCTGTAACAGCCTCTACATAAACTTGTACCGTTCCGGCTTCCCCGTTTTTAACATAAGGAAAAACCCGGCGTACCCCATTAGCATCAGAACTCCATAACATATAATCTGTTTTAGAACCGCCCTGGGGTTGTAACCTGATCGCATTTAATATAGCTTGCCGGTAAACCTCTGTGGGCTCAGCATCAACCGGAGACTGCGTAACATCTGTAATCGTGATGCTGCTATTTACCCCGAGTATCGGAGCTGTAGGGGTTAGCGTATCTCCTATGTTTAATAGGTAAACCAAGCCATTGTTTAATGATCGAATAGTAATGGCACCGGTACCAGCTGGCAACGTATAGGCGTTATCAATAATGAAAAGATTACCCGGCGCATTGCTGCCACCATCCGATAAGAAAGTAGTACCGGCATCAATAACGCTTCCGGCTATGCCCGTAACTTCGGCTAAGTAAATACCCTCTGTCGCAGGGAAAGGTTGTCTGTTTAAGTATATCTGTCCTTGGCGTTCTAACGTGCCGCCATTAACTGCGGTATCCGCTGTATCTGGAAACTGGTTATTTTGAATATCGTTGAGATACAGATATAGTAATTTCAACTGCGCAGCCAATACAGAACTCATTGCATTAATAACAAATTTTATTAATGCAGATAAAATACCTAAACTGGTTTTAATATCCGTTACCAATTTGGTATAAAGCTGCTGTATGGATGGGATAGGTTTGCTCATATCGTTTGGTTACTGATTAATTCGCCCGAGGCATTGTTCCAAATAAAACTCACAGTTACATCTTGGTTATTAGGTTGCGTAAGCGTTGCTGTCAGTTGTATTTTATTAGTAGCTAAAATTACAACATTTGTAGTTATGTTGGCTATTGATTTTAAATATTGTAAATCAGCATCAAAAGCCCGTTGAATAGCTACTCTACCTGAGCTGTTAAGCACATTTTGTCGCAACGCTAATTCGGTTTGCGAGTTAAACTGGCTTCCCGGATCATTAGGGAAGAGCAATGGATTGGCCCACCAATCTTCGCGGATAGTTCCGGCTGGTTCATTTCCTAACGTAGAGGCTTCTATATTCCCCCCAAATGCCGCAAGATAAACCTGGTTATACAGATATTCAATTAAAGCAATATCATCGCTCTGCACCGCTAATTCACCGCCTGAGCCTGCTTCGTAAATAAGTATGTCTTGCGTTATCATTGTTTCCCTGTTGTTGAGCCTTGGTGAAGCGATACTGGTATATGTGCCGGTGTTATTGTTTTTGAATTATCAATATGTCCGCCTGGATCATTGATGTGCAAATCGATACGATTATTCGTCTTAGTTGTATCTGATTTAAGTGTAGCATCTTTTTCCGTTAACTGCGGATAAGTTTTAGCGTCTGGATTAGCCCCATACATTTTCGCAAAGCGAGTAGCCAGTGCGTTATCCGAATAATCAACTCCTGGAATATATTTTTTTTGATCAGCTACCCATTTTTCATAGGCCTTTTCTTCTTTCATATCCCCAACTCCGCCATTAAAAAATGGAGTTTTATTTGAATCACCACCATAGTGGTGTTGGCCAGCCTCGTATTCTTTAAATGCTCCCCATAATGACCATCCTGCCATAGCTGCTAATGCCGCTGGAATCACAAAAGTAGCTAAGGTCGCAAAGAATCCAGAAGCTGCGGTTTCGGCTAATGCAAACTCGGCTGTAACACCAGAAAGCGCACCCCCAAAACCCGTTACGGTAACAGCTTCGGTAGCTAAAGAAGTCGTGGCCACCGCAGCACTTTCAGCAAGCATTAGTTGATATCCGGCCCATAATTTCATAACCGATGCTATCCCGGATACCGCAAACGCTAAAGGCGCTATGATTACCAATAAAGAACCAATCGCGCCTACCGTTAATAAAATAACCTTAGCTAATGTTGGATTATTATCTATCCATTTACCAAACCATTCGACTACGGGCTGTAACATTTTAGCGAGATTTACCAACACCGGCAATAGCGCTGCGCCTACTTTTATGCCGAAATATTCCATCTCGTTTTTTAAAAGCTGTGATTGCGCTTTCATGGTATTAAGTTTATCTGCATATGCAGCCGCAAGATCAATTTCACTATTTGCCATCCCCGCAAGATTGTTATTATAGGCTGCTTTACCGTTGCCGGTTAGCGAAATAACCGCAGCGAACGCTTGTACTTTACCCCACGCCTTAGCTAAGTTAACCCCGCGTTTTGTGCCCATATCCTCTACGGCTTTCATGGCATTTCCGAGATTTCCAAATTTGATAATCAATTCTCTTACATCCTTAACTCCCAATTCGTGAAACAAATATTTCATACGGGTAGTTGGTTTTTCTAAAGCAAATACCGATGATCTCACCTGATTCATAGCTTGCGAGGCTGGTTCGCCCATTACCGTCATAGCTGCAGTGGCCGCTAAAAAGTCATTCAATTTTACACCCCCTGCATGTACCACATTAGCTGTTGCGCCAAAGGACTCCGACATTCCATCGATAGTTGTCTTACCAAGACGTACGGTTTCGAAAAGCATTGATGCAATCTTATTGGTGCTTAACCCTTCATCCCGGAAAACATTGATAGCACTGGTAAGCGCATCAGCTGCCTGGGTGGCTGTTCCGCGACCTGCTGTACCTAATATCGCGGATTTATTTAAAACATCCAAAGCCTGAGCTGCCGGGACGCCTGCGGATCTTATCTTATAAAGTGCATCGGTTAAATCGTGCAAAGGCATCGGAACTTTTACGAATACGTCCAACACTTCTTTACCCATCGATACCATACTTTCTTTAGTAGTATCAACCAAAGTAGCAACAGTAGCCATCTGATCTTCAAAATCAATGGCCTCCTGCACCGCGCGATGTAGCGGAATCATGATAGCTGCGCCCATAACCCCGGCGGCTATTCCTATCTGAGAAGCGTTTGTTTGGATATTCTGCATACTGCGGGACATTGCAGCATATTTTTTTTGAGTTTCAGTGGCAAACTTAGAAACATTGCCACCCATTTTTGATACTACAGAACTTAATCTGTCAACGGCAGTAAATATAGTGGGTACGGTTAATGCTGCCATTATTTTTTATTTAACGCCTTGATGGCCTCCTGCTGTCTTTCTATTTCATTATACCAAAATATAATACCATGATAGTCTTTAGCATCAACAAACATACCTTCGATATACTGAGGCGATGCCCAACTATAATTACTGCACAAAGGCAATATAGCATTGTCCAGGCTTGCAGCCTCGCCGGGACCTACTGAAAAAGCCCCACTACCTCATCGATAGTTTGAATATCTGTCTTACACTCGCTGATCTTATCCAATAAAGCTACCGAGCCTATGCCCGTATAATAAGTACTTAGGATATTAGCAAAACCAATCGGGTTTTTACCAATATCAAACCCCTTTGTTAGTTGGGCCAGTGTGCTTTTCGTGATACGGGTTTTAAAAACGATCTTCTCCGTATTGAAATTACCACCTTCACTTAACAAAGGTTTTTTCAAAGTTAAAACAGGCGCATCCAAATCGGATAGATCAAGTAGCCCGCGTTTAACCGCTTTAAGGATATTTCTAAAATCCTTTGGGATGTCCAAATACTGATCAGATGCACGATCATCGGATATCACGATATCCTGATGATATTCAATAAAAGCCTTGATCTCGGGAATTGCGGCTTCTTCGGCTACTAAAAATTGTTCGCCTTGTACTTTTTCGATTTCTTTAGTCATGAGGGTTTTTATTGGGTATTATGATATTAATTCCAGCTGTCCGCTGCCTTGTACTTTTAAAGGCATTGTGCCGGTATTACTGTCAAATTTAAGTTCACCTATAGGAGTTCCTAAGCCTTTATAGATAGCACCGGAAATCATCTCCCAGGTCCAGGTAGAAAGTTGAGGTTGGGCTGCGAGGGCTGCAGTTCCATCAAATTCATTCCCGCTAACCATATCTACGGCCACGGGGCCATCACAACTCCAGGGTTCTACCGATTTCACGATTATAGCCTGGCCGTTACCGGTCATGGTTATCTCATTACGGATACCGCCTTTATCCAAGTTAAATGATTCTTTGGCTTTTGGAGAAAACCTGAAAGATCCTAATACAGGATCGGTACAGGTTATTGTTTTTACGTCACCGGCTATGAAACTCATCGTTTGATTTTTTAAGTTTTAAATATTTTTGTTAAAAACCAACAGTTACGGTAGTCGATTCTATTTCGCTCGTACCTGTACGTTTATAGCTAAAGGTAGTATTAAATCGATTAGGATTTACCGAATCAATTTCAACTGCCAATGATTTCTTACTGAAAGCCGGATCGGTGATCAAACCTAAAATAGCCAGCGTATCGAAATAGGTGAAAAGAACCGCTTTCCAATCGGACGGCCTGATCACATCCTGCACTGAAGTATATTGCCCATCGGCGATAATAGTTTTATCGCGAAGCGTGCTTATCTCCAGCAAGGTGTACCCATATTTCACATTCCAATCAATGTTCAGGTACCTGGCCTCGTTAAATACCAAAGGTACTTCACCAGTAGGATGGTATGTGGTAACCAAATCCTGTACCTGATAAGCACCGTTTATTAATGTTACCGTGCTGCAGCCTTTTGTTTTTAAAAGATTACGATTTGTATAATTAGCGAGATCCCCGATCAAATTACTCGCTGGAGCTGTAATATCTGCGTATGAAAGTCCCGCTACCGTAAGATGCGGTGTTGATTGGGCTACTACAGCAAATAGCAAGCACATAGCTGCTGCCACCTCATAAGGCATATTGCCACTTGAAGGAGCCGGGCATAGTATGTTGGTTACTTGGGCTATCCTGCCAACTGCATCCGTGATGGCTACTAAATCTGAAGCTACCGGATCTGTCGAACCGAAGAATGCCATAAAAGGCATAAATACCATTGGCTGATATTGCCCGGTAGGGTTGATAGGATCAGGTACTCCGTTAAAAGCTTCCAAAGCAGCGACTTGCGCTACTCCATAGCTGTTAACAACCAGGGTGTACCATTTTGCCTGAAACTGTGTTAATGCAGTCGCTATTGATGGTGATCCGCTGCCTGCTGTAGTTGAAGTGTTGGTATAAGTCAAACCAATAGATCCGCCATTAACATCTATTATTGCTGTTAGGTCTGCCGAAGTTAATCCAACCCATTTTGAAGTAAGTGTTAGTGTACCTACGGGATAAGTTCCTGGGGTATTGGTGATAACCGCAGATGCACCGGTACCTGTCTGTACAACCGGTGTGGTCACGCCAACAGAAGTAGAAGTAAACACTACGGTATTTGAGGTCACAGTGCCTGTGGCAAAACCAGTTAAAGTTCCTGAGTAAGTTCCTGTGCCTGTTCCCGGGCCGGTAGCCGCACCATTAGCCAAACTGGCGAATGCTGACGCTAATTGAGCTTGCGTAGTCGTGCCTGTAGAGGTGTAGGTTAGCCCCCCAAGAGTAACTGTTTGCCCGGCTGTCAATGACGTAGCTGAAAAAGCAACGGATGAAGTGCCTGCAGTTCCAGAGGTACTCGATTGTGTTGCAACAACCGGCGACCCTAATACCGCATTGATCGCATTAAAATATTTAACTACAATAGTGTTACCGAACTCGCCGGCAACGATATTTATAGCATAAGGCGCAAAATCAACAGATTCGCGACCAGCAATATTGATATAATGGGTTTTAGCAGTTGATGCTACTCCGGTAATTGTCCAAACAATAACAGTTCCGGTTCCACCTGGCGCAGCTAATTGGGCCATTATCCAAACAGGGATACCTCCGATATTTGGAAACAACTGGCGAGCAATAGCGTGTATGGGGCTTCCGTAACCATAGGTAGCACCAGCTTGCGCAGCAGATGTTATCTGGACTGGTGTGGTTACAATAGTGCTCTGATTAGCGGTATTCGCCTCTGCCAGTACAACTATTTGCTGTGGCAAATAGGGAGTAGCTGAGCTAAAGTTTCCCTTGTTTATCTGATATCCAGATGTACGGCTCACATCGTTTGATGGCACTGCTGTCGAGATTCCCATTTTTAATATTTTAACTGTTTATAAAAACGTATTGATAACCTTTATCTGTTAATGCTATAGTAACAGAACTATTATTTTCTTCTAAAGGTACCCCGGTCCATTCCTGGGCGGTTTCCTGAATCCTAACCGCGATTTGCAATTGCGCAAAACTGGTATATCCGGAATCCTCCTTTTTAGATTGAACTGCTTCACCTATGGTAAACTTCTCTACATAAGTACCGCCAACAAGACCTTTGAGCCCCAAATCCCGGTATTGCGCTGATCTGAATATATAACCAACCATACCGATAAATTTTTGCAACCTGAAAGACGATTCTGCTGAATTTTTACCAGATGAGTAAAAATCAACTAAGTAAATAGTATTTCCTTCAGCTTCTGATTGCGTCATTTCACTATATGTTGCTCCTGATGTCATAACATTTATAGACATGTAATCAACATAATTCGCAGGTATCAAACTTTCCGATAGCACAATTACGTCCTCTGGAAAAACTATATTTCCTTGCCTGGTTTTCTGAGCGGTAAGCTCAGTCAATATAATGGCCCCAATAGTATCTCGGCAAATCTCAAAGCCTTGTTTAGGTATGATACCCGCGAGTAGTGATGCCATTATAGTTGTTTACCAAGTATTAAAACTACCAATCCTAATGTTGCATTCGGATGATCTTCTGTTATTTCAAAGACTCCTGCCATCCCGGCAGTGTCTGATACTATCACTTTATGCCCTATCAAGCTTATTAAACCCCTGGTATTTTTATAAGGGTAAGCTCCGGCTATTAATTGGCTTTCTGGTATGTCGAATGAATTTGAACTACTATTAACCGGTTTGTTATTCCGTAAATCCTCAAACACCATCCAGGTGCCGGTTCCTAAACCTGTTATAGCAAGCGTGGTTGAATTATCCGGAGTAGATAGCGTTGCGGTAACGGAAAATCCGTTTATCGCATTGCCAGCTATACTCGCCGCTAATCCCCGCGCGTGCTGTAACAGTCCTCCTACCATTTAGATAAGCGGTTTCATTTTTTTCTCTTTGGCGGTTTCTACCTCTTCGGATGCTGACTCGCCTTCGCTATCATCTACCTCTTCGACAGGTGCCTCAACCTTAGCTTTAGCATTTGTCTTAGTTTTCGGAACTTCATATGATTCAATATACCCCTCCTTAAGAGAAGCATTTGAATCTATTAGATCGGCATCTTCCAAAATATCTCCATAATTGGCTAACTGACCGTTAGCCTTTAGGATGCCTACTACTTTTACTTTATAACTCATGATTACTGGGTTTGAATTGTGTACAAACGGTCAACAGACTTCGGAATCGGAAGCGGGGCTGATTCGATATGAAATTCCCATGATTTTTTGATCGGGTCGATAATATCATAAATCATGAACTCACCTTCCATTGGCGCGATGTATTGACCTGTGAAACTATTGCCCATAACTGTAGGCAATCCTGCAAATGTGGTATTACCCACAAAATCCTGGGGTATTAAAATAACCAGGTTAGGATTTATATAATCAGTTTTAGTTCCGTTATCTGCTTCGTAAAAATCTACATAAGTCCAGATATTAAAGTTAAAATAACCTGCAGCTACGCGGCCATGGAATGCCATACCGGTAACTTCGTTCAATATCGGGCGACCGATATCAGCTAACCTGAATTGGCTGAATATCTGACGTTCAGTTTGAACTTTGGTTGATAATGTGAAATTTGCGAATGCTGTTGCACCCATGATCACATCGATCTCGTTTCCACGGGAAAGACCTTGTTTTTTCATGAAATCGCCACCAGCAGCAAGATCAGCAAGCGGGTCTGCCGTAGGAGTTGCACCGGTTAGATTAGCTGCTAACCAACGAGTACCGCCGGATAATACCGGCATACTGCCTGCCTGGCGTTTGTAATCGATGCTATCACCGTTTACCATAGAAACGGTACCGGTCTGCAAAACAGAAGCACGGTATTGTTCGGTAGCACGACGGATCTTATTTTTGCAATCTTCCAGATATTCAACTGTGGCATCGATCAACCCATTAGCCTGTGGGCCTACCGGAGCAACACCCATACCGAAAGTTACTTTGTAAATATCAGTAGCGGTGAAATTGAATGCCTCAGAGAAAAATGGATTTTTGAAAATCTTCTGAGTGTAATTGTTAAAGGTGTTCATGTTCGACTGAGTGCCGCGTAAAACATCTTTAGCAACAAGTAACCTGGCACGTTGCGCTTTATAGGTTACTTCAAAACCGGGATAGGTTAAGGCCGGGAAAAATGCAGAGAGGCCCATTGCTGGTTCCTTGCTGTCACTGAACGACTCGATAACCGATTGGGTTACGCCGTATGCTGCTTGGTTTAAATCCATTTTTAGTTATCGATTTTTGTGTTGTCAATTCCGGTGCGATCCATTGTGAATCCTATCCCGTTTAATACATCCTGAAATGCCTTGTTACCTACTACCGTGTCAAAGGTGGTATTTGGCGACAAAATAATGTAGTTAGCATCAATATTGCCGTGAATTACCACGCTGATAGCTGAAGTTCCATTATTAGCCAAAACTACTGTTCCTTCTACGATAGTAAAACCGATCACATTCGCCAGATTACCTGTAGTATCGCTGGTTGGCACGGTACCTGAAGTACCGGTTGCTGTAGTCAGCGTAATATTTGGTGTTGCAGATGCAAAATATTGACCCTCAGCATTGGTAGTAGTACCAATATAAGTTCTATAGCTTAAAGCTCCCGGTACCGCGGTACCTGCAACAGCTATACTTGATGTTGAACCGGTAGTAGTTACGCTTGCTTCAGCTGACCCGGTAGTTTCGCCATAGACTGTAAGTGCAGTTTGTTTAACAAAATAAGTGTTAGCTGCTAAAGTACCTCCTGTGGTCGAGCCGGTAAGTACCGGAAGCGCCGGAGCGCCAACAGGACCGAGTACCGGAATCACCTGATTAGGCGTGGTTGTATCGCGGGCAACAGGAATAGCTCCTGTTAAACTAAATGATAAACCAGTATTGTTTTTGAAAGTAGCCGGTATGAACCTGTTATCAAACAGGCAAAAGTGGCTTAACAGGAAATCAACGGTAAGCTGATTGCGTGTATTTGTGCGGGTAGTGATTTGTACTGCCATGGCTTAGTTTGCGTTAATTTTTGAGGCATTATACTTTTCAAGAGTGATGCCTTTTTTAACCAACGCCGGGAAGGTTAAAGAAAACTCTTTCTCATCTGCGATTTGTTTTGCTGTTTTTTCAACAGCGATTTCAGTTACGGCCTCTGCAGGTATGATAGCCCCTGTGCTGTCGCGTTTGATAGCTTCAAGGCTTGAACCTTTAGCAGCTTTAACTAAAAACTGAGCTTGTTCAGCAGAACTTACAGTTTTGCCAGAAGCAATGCCTTTTGTCACAGCTTCAGAATCAATTTCATGATAAGCCATCCAGGTATTAACGCGATCCTGCTCCGCTTCGATGCCTGCGGTAACGCCGGCTGTTCTGCCAGCAGCCAATATCTCGGCATGAACCGTTGGGTGCTGTGCTAATAATTCTGCTGCTGTCATAGCTTTGTTTTGATTGTTATTTAATGGGTTAAAGTTATTTTTTTGTTTTGACAATTCCAAAATTTTATTTATGGCGTCATTTTTAGAACCGATAGCGTCAACCATGGTACCTATAACTTCGCTTGCCGGATACATCTTTCCAGTCATTTGAGAGTCCATTATCAGGGGGCGACTGGCCCTTGTAGATGCTTTAAACTCCGCATGTAAACTGTTAGCGCGTTTCTGTAATCCGGAAGTATCCGCATTATTGATCGCATCTTCTTCGGCTTTGTTTTTGTCCGGAGCTGTAGAAGCATATATTAAATACTCCACTTCACCGTTGCCGTTTTTCTTACCATTTGGAACTCCGGCAGCCCCGGAAATTACACCAATGCTGCCCATTTGTGAATTAGCATCCTCTGCAAATATATAGTTAGTAGATGCTGCTATCCCATAAGCTGCGGATGCGGCCATTCCGGAACGCTCTATAATTGCGACTGTTGGTTTCTTCAAACTTCCGATCGTTTGTTGCATATATTGCATCCCGCTAACTGAACCGCCTGGTGAATCGACAATAAAAAAATGCCCTAAAACACTTTCATCATTATCGGCTGACATTAAATTATCAGATAATTCCTTCATCCCAAAAGAACTTTCACCACCGTTTTTAGTGATAGGGCCGTCTATATTGGTAATAGATATGGTTTTTTCTTTTTTAGAAGATGCGTTCGGCGATGAAGTTTTAGCTAATGTTATGCCTGAATCGAATACTTTAGCAAGCATAAACTTATTAGCTTTATCTTCTGATATGTGCGATGCGGAACGGATATTACGAAGTAAATTTTTAAAGGTTGAGATAGATCCAAAATCTATACACCATGCCTCATTGTAAATTTCTTTCGCTAATCCGTAGTTCATGGTCTCAAATATAATAATTTATATTACAAAATTTATTTTTAATCTTTCACATCTTTATTCACTGGTGTAACCGGTGGTAGCGGTACGATATCAGGCAGCCCGGCTGCTTTTATCTGCGCCATCTCGTCTTTTATCTTTTCCAGATTAGCATCAAACTCGCCATTGCCTAATTGTTCAACAGCATCTTCGTGCGTAATAAGTGGGGTTTGGTCATTGATACCGAGCATAATCCTGATAGCATCCGCCTCTTTTTTAGGATCAATATGCGGCATATTCACACCGGTAAACTTAGCGCGGGTATAAGCCTCAACAATATCCATATTGTCGGACGCTTTCGCTTCCAGATATTTTTTAGCGCTAACTTTATTTTTCAGTACGTGCAAATAAAACCAAAGATTATAAACTTTTTGGTAAAAATCCCGGGATTCTGTCTTTCTGCCGATATCAACAATGTAACCCCACATATTTATAGCAGCCCGGCTGGCTGAGTAATTCGAATTGTATTTTTGGGTAACGATTTCGGGTGGGGCGTCCATAGATGCGCAAAGTTGCTCTAATACCGGCCTGAAAAAAGGTTCGTAATTTACCTGGCCTTGATTACTAACTGCTTTTAGTTCACTATCAACCGGCATATTGTATGCCATTTTATTTTCAGTGGCTTGTATATTTTTGCTTACTAATTCTGCCTGATCAAAAGGTAGCATCGGGTCGTTCATACCTACCCGTCGTTTGAGGGGGGCCACCAACGGATTTTCGCCGTCACTGGTTTTACCATGGACAATCTGCAGGTATATCTTTGCAATCTCTTCTGCATTGGATACGGCGGCCTCGGTGAAACGATCTACTTTCGCAATTTTTTCAATGATAGCCGTAAGTGCAGATACCCCTCTATGGTGATCAATGCGGTGTTTAGCATTATACCCCATCCAAGCCATCAAACAACCAGACTCCCGGCCTACAGCTTCAATCCGCTCCCACGATCCTACAAGAGGTACATTATCAAGTTGCTTCTGGACATAGAAAGCGATGTGTCGCCCTTGCATGTCCATTTCGATTCCGTGAATGATAATATTACCACGGGTTTTAGCATCGCGTATCATTACGCTATCCGAAAACGGAGTTTGGACATGTTGCCCATCAATTATCTGAGTAGAGAGATTATAGTTCTCATCTACCCGGCAAACCGTTAACGCATCCCCGCCAAGAAATTTAGTTTCTTTATTTTTAAGCGCATTAGTATGGAGGTTTCCCATACCTGTGTAATCGCTTCTGGGACTTTCAGCCCATTGCGCAAAATAAGCTTCAACGTTTTTTACAAAAGCTTTGAAATCCTCATTAACGCCTTCTAATTTCAAAATGTCAATATCCGGAATAGATTGCATTTTTAAACCATTGCCGATTTCCCATTTGAAAACCTTGCCGACGATCATGCGGACTATATCACTCTTGCCGAACGACTCATAAGCCCTGGCCCGGATGGCCCGATAATCCATTAACAGATTCTTAGGCGAACCTAATTCTCCCTTGTTCTTTTCGCCGTTGAAAACCGTAGTGAAGATTGGAACATATCCGGTATTGGTGAAAATGCCGTTATCATACCCCCCTGAAAAAGCCATAGGCGCAGATTGGCGTTGTTCGGAATCGGGCTCAGGGAGATCCTCTGCGGAGATATGTTTGATAACAGTGGGCAGATTTGATATAGCAACTTCAATTACTTTCTCTGCTGTTACTTCAGTAACGGGCGTTTTTTTACTTGCAAAAAATTCGTTCCAATTCATAATGCTAAATAAAAGATCGCTTGTCCTGGGCTACCGAGCAGCGGCCATTATAATCGTTGATATATTTATTCTTTTCCAGCCTGAGCAGATAAAGAGCGGTTTTCATTTCATTGATACTTCGAAAAGCTGTTTTGATCCTAACCTGCCCATCGTCAAGTTCGTAGGATTGAGTGCCTGCAGCGGGACCGCTGAAAGAGTCCAGCATTGAAGTTAAGAAAACATTCATCAGGTTATCGATGGCCGCAATTTTAGCAAGCATATCGGTTTTACTGGCTATATACCCCGATATCGTATATTCAGACCATGGTAAGCAGTAAGTGCCCATTGATTTCTTTTTAACAAATATAGAATATTTTTGAATACAAAGTATTTTAAATAAAAAACGTAGTTCCATTCCTGAAACTACGCTCCCCTAATCATGAAAACTAAATCCTTCCGAGATCGGGCTAAAGATAATCATTCAGTTACCATAATTACAAATTCTTCCCAAGTTAAATTTTTATATTTCGGATCAGACTGACGCACCAAGTCAAGATATATCTCAACAGCGGCTAAAACGTACACCCGAACATCCCAAAAGTGATTGACGGAATTTGAGTGCTTTTTCTTCCAAGCATAACCTAAAATGGTTTCTCCCTCTTTGACGATAATCTTCTGTTCCTGCTCAAATTGCGAGAAATACCCGTTGTAACTATACTTGCCATCGTTCTGCTGCGGGAAATTCATAAACCCGGATGGCTGAGCCCCATCCTGCCCTTTTTGGAGTGCCATGTTTTCCGAAAGGTCGTCTTTCAACTGGTTTACTTCCAGATTATAAAGTTTCTTTGGTTGTTCTGCTGATCGGCGTACTGGTTTTGTATCCCGCTGTATTGGTCGGTATTTCAAATCCGTTCTACCCTTAACTCCATAGACCCGGTACCCCTGATCCTGCATATTAATGATAAATTGCGTAGCAGATTTCTCGAAAAACCCAGTATCGACAGTAGCAAGGGAGATCTCCCGTTCCAAATCCTCGCCGGCGTCTGACAAATATCTGGCTTTTATAATCTGTTCATATTCAGGCCATACGCAATTGTTTTCTGCAAGTCCCGTTTCGGGATTCATCCAGACAGATCCATGTGTATAAGTCCATTTTTTGCGATTAGGATTTTCCGGATCTGTTTTCTTTTTCTCAAACGCCCGTTTGAAAGTTCCTATGCTGCCCTGGTCGATTGAATAAGTGGCCCCGGTCTGCGCGTGAGCCACGATTTCATAATCCAAACGGACGTCCTCGTTATCCTTCTCCATCAAACCGCCTAAATCGCAACAAACAGTCACCAGGATTATTTTACCATTACCGTCAGCTTCGCATGTTTTATCCGGAATTATACCATGGTGATATTCTCCGATATTAGCCATCAAAGCATTGGCCTTTGGCGAGTCTCCCTGCTCTTCGAAAGGCAAGCCCAGACGGAGATTGATAAACCCCTTCAGCAGAACAACATTTGGCCGCCTGCTCTCTGGATTGGCTTTCAGCCATTGTTTTACGAGCGCCTCCCATCCTGTAAATCCGATCGGCTGGATGATCGCATTCGTTGAATAGCTTTCATGGTACTCTTCGATAGGCTCGGCGACAGTTGGCTGCCATATCCCGTTTAAGTTTCTCTCATGTTTATCTACTTCATGCGTTAATTCTCCGCAGTGCATGCATCTGAAAGCGACGGAACCTTTCGTAAGTTTGCCCCTGCTATCGGTCGTCCAGACGATACCTGCATACGATTTATCTTCCAGTTCTACTTTCCAATCCATCACCATAAAAGCGCCGCATTTATAGCACGGCCAATGCCATTTCTTTTGAGTACCGAGTTGATATTGATCCCAAATATTTGAAGATGCCGAAAATGTAGGTGTAGATATTAGAAAGGATTTTGCAGAATCTCCAAAAGAGTTTTGCCGACCCTCGATCAAATCCCGAACGGTACCCTCGCCGCCTACATCCCTGGGTGCGGTATCGAAATCATCAACAAAAGCGTATTTAGCGGAAAAGTATCGAAACGAATCAGCTGACCTGGTACCTAATGCTGTTAGCGTGCCTCCAGCATATTCTTTTGAGGCTGCGGTATCGCCTGTTCGTTGATTTCCTTTTTTGATGGCGTGTGGCCTGATCAGAGAATCTAATTTACTTTCCCGGAGAATTGTATCCAGCCTTTCTTCAATAGTTTTCTTGGCTAAGGTTAAATCGCCGGCAGTGAAAAGCGTATTATCCGGATCAACTGCTATGATGTAAAGAATACCGGGTATAACTATCCCGGCTGTGGCCCCGATCTGTACAGATTTTAAAATTGTGATGTATCTAACTGGGCTGGATTCGTGGAGATGGTTTATCGGTTCTCGCCAATATGGTGTGAAATCATAAGAAAAACGACCTGGATATCGTGAGGTATTGTCCGGCAAGATCATATTCTGTTCAACCCACGTAGCTGGAAGAGGTTTAACCATGCTATATTTGAAAACATCAGCATTGATCCCTTGCAGTGTTTCGGCCCAGGCGTTAGCTACTACATCATTCGGCCTCATATCTTCTTTTGCCCTCTCGATAGTGTTTCGGAATAATCGTTTACCAGAATTACTATTTCTTCATCGGCCTGCCTGCCTGCCTCAATGATGGTTTTGCTTAGGATATCTTTTACATTCGCTAAATGCTTAACGTAAAGCACCTGATCAGATCCGGCGATAATTGAAATGAACCTTTCTATACTTTTCTCAAAGGATTTGAAGAAAACATCCCCGTGACGCTTTAAAACACCTTTTACCAAATCAACCGGCAATAGATTACCCGCCGATTTGTTGAGTTGAAGTACTTTTTGTTGCTTTGCAAGCTCTAAATTCTCTATTTCAAGTCCCTTTTTAACCATATCCTGATCGACACGGCGTTCATCCCGAGCCGATTGTTCGGCTATTTTGCGTTCAAATACCTTGATTTCTTTAGGTTCAGGTGGTTTTGGGGCCGGTTTTACCGGCTCCGGCTTGGGTGTGAGAAGCGGTTTTAGCGGTATTTTGGTTGATTTTTTCTCAAATACTTTCGGTTCGGGCAGGTCAAAACCGATTAATGGCTCCATATCGTTTAGCCTCCTGCGCTGGCTTATGAATGCCAGGTTGATGGCGTTATCTGTATCAATAAATTTCTTATCGCCAGCCACAGGGCTAACCTTTAGCCTGGAAATATAAACATTCAATGCCTTTTCGGTTTCTCCGCAGAGTTCAGCAAAAGCTTTTCGGGTTACTTGTGGCATATCAATATTCGTTATCCGATTGGGTTTCGTGTTTCGGTAATTTCTGCGCATCGCAAAAATTGAATGTCTTATCGCAGACTGAGCAATTATTCGTATCCCGGATTGTTCCGATTATATATCCGTTCCTGATAGTGCTGGTTGTAATAACCACAATTCCTTCAGGGCACGAATCACATTCATAGAAAACACTTTTGTGGCTTGCCATTATACGCGATTTAAAGATTCGGCCTTATCGTAAGCCTGTTTAACAATTCGGAACATATCAATATTTCCGGTTTTAAGATTATCCGGGTGGAACCGTTTAGCTTTATCCCGATATGCCGTTTTTATCTCGTTCGAATCGGCCCATACGTCGACTTCTAATATTTCCCACCAATATTTAACTGTTTCGGGTGTTTTGTTTTCCAGAGATTTAAAACCGGTAAAGGCGGCTTTCAGCATATTTGAAACTTTCCATCTACCGAGTCCACGCATCGCATCAATGCTTTTTTCGATGGCTCGCAGGTTCTCCCAAATATTGTAGTATGCATCGCAAGCTAATACCCGTTGCTCTTTATCCCAAATAAAATAAACCGCGACTCCATGATCATTATCGATTGGTTTCTGCCCGGCATACATTTGACCGTCTTTCTTTATCGGAATATTGCTGGAGATGATTACTGATCGGGCACCCAATAAATCGAGTTCTCTTAAAATACCATCTCTGGCTTGCACCAGGGTGCATTTAAAATTCGAATAGGTTTTCACCTTTGATCGCTCAAAGTGTGCGGGCCAGCAAAGAGGGAAGGCATCTACAGTTTCCATATTTATAACAATCAGGTTTACAAGGTTACGTAAAAAATATAACAAGTACCAAAAAATTTTTCAGAAAAATAAAATTGTCCGACCCCTGAAAAATTTTTCCAATAAAAAACCCGAGGTGGTATAACAGGGGTCAAATTTATGGCGAGCCAAAATAATTTGGCATGCGTAACGTATTGCTCTTAAAGCCAAAACGTTTTACAGTACCTTTTATTCAAAATTCCAGCCCACCGTAAAACCAAAACGTTTTATATCGAAATCATTTCATACCGGCATACTTGAAACGTTAATACAGCCTCTCAGAGACACGATCAGCCGGCCAAACGTATCAATACACCAGACAATATACTATAATCGTTTCTACCCACCTCAAATCAAGCCACACAGCCTATCAGGCGTATCCGAACACCTGTCTGAGAGCGTTTAAAGTATCAAAACATAGGATTTTAAACCTAATCCCCTATGGAACATGGGCATAGAACACCTAACACACTGATAACAAGCTATTTACAACTTCAGAGAAACGCAAGCTATTTCACATTAACTAACAGGTAATCAAGCTATTATGCTATTACCAAACACACAAACAGAAAACAGCAGAACACTAAAAAGTTTGCGTTCCATCTCTTAATTAACTCTACTACAGCTACTTACTACTATTAAAGATACGGAAACGCTAAAAGTACTATATAATATAAGGGAAAATAATAAATGTAAATTAATAATCGCAGAAGGGAATGGTTTTGTACGCATATGCGCGTACGCGTGAGCGTGCAGCCCCGCACATATAAGAGACTTTTCTTTGGGTAAAACACCTATTTGCGTGTATGTCGGTATGTAGATCTATTGATTATCAAATAGTTATCTATGGGAACGCAATAAAAAGGCGTTTCGAAACCGTTTCCCGATATTATGTAATTAGTTGATTATTAGCTATTTAATAAAACTGCCAAAAGGAACGCTAAAATATTTGCGTATCCTTAGCATACCTAACTTATTGATTATCAACAAGTTTTGCGTTTCTTTTAGCCGGCTAAATGCTCGATTTGAGCCTGGTTTTTGCCCGATTTTATGTTAAAAAGAGACTAAAACCAAAACGTTTTATGTAAAATTGTGTGAAAACCGCTTTGTCACGAATTTGTAAAACCAAAACGTTTTATAAATTATTTTAAAATAAATTTGGATATAAAACCAAAACGTTTTATATTTGTTCTGTCAATAAGGACAAACAAAACTTGCAAATCATGAAAGCAGAAAAATTAATATTTAATTCAAGCTACGACGCTGAGAAAATATTGCGTATCAAATATCCCGATTTAAAATGTGTAATGGTTGTTGCATTTAGCATATCACACGCATATTATATGAATGATACATTGACTGAAAAAATAGCTGAAACGCGATATACAAATATTAAAAACACTACCTTTTTAGGGGTTAAGGTTGAATTAATTTATTTTAAATAATCATGAAAACTACGGATCAATTGCTTATCGAATTAAGCACACTAAAAGCAAAATTTGAAGCTTACCCGGATCGCCGATCTGGTGATCTATTAAAAGAAAAAATCCGAAATAAAGAAGCTGAGATTATGAAACGTTTATTAAAAGAAACCTTTTAACTTTTTGAATTACTAATTGTTATATTTATCTAATTAAACAAACACATAGCAGTTATGAAAACTTCACCTATAGAAATAAAATCGTTTATAAAAACATGCAATGCTTTGACTAAGGCATTTGAAACACCTTACTGGTCAATGGGCGATATATCATTTAAAGAAGAGCTTTGCATTACATTCATTGAAGAGAATAATGTACCCATACCATTGGCTGAAAAAATGCTTTATAGAATTGGAATAACAAAGCGCAAAAGTCCTTTTGTTCATCTTTGGCTTAATAAACATATAGAATCAAGCATGGGTATGTTTATCGGTATAACAGAATATGGTAATCGTAAACTTGAATTAATAAGAGGATTTTAACCAACCCACTACACAACATTAAAAATCAAAACGATATGAAAACTTTAAATCTAATCAAAGAATACGCAATCCCGGTAATAGTTTCTATTATCCTATTAGTCGCCGCAGGCATAGCTATCCACGAAATAGCAAATGGGCACTTCCACTCCGTTGCAGCGTTCCAATAACAAAGGTTAACTGAAGAGCTGTAAATCAGCGAAACGGCTTAATAGCCGTCTTAATCAAACATTAAAAACTTGCAAATCATGAAAAATATAAAAACGTTAGATATCAAAGCCAAAGAATGGTTTGATAAATCAGCTGGAAACAGCTATTTCAGTGCTCAAATCACTATTGATTTTGCTTTAGATTCTGAAAAGACAATATACGTACCCATCCAATACGGGTACGGAGATCAATATCTTTATGAAGCATTGCGGCAATTGCAAACAGCTGGATTATTAGACGACAAGCCTATTTACAGCCCTTCTCGATATTGCAGAGAACACAACATAATACTACGCGCATCTCTTACAGATAAATGCCTTAAAAGCGTTGTAAAACAATGGGGAAACAATTAAACTATGACTAACTGGCAAATCATATCAGCCGCCCAGCACAACGCTAATCAGGATAAAGCGTACACCCTTTACCTGCAAACAACTACAGAAACACCCAAAAAGAAACAATCCGAAATCGCGCCCTGCCTATCAGTCAATTACGGTTATGTGAAACAAACTGATCAGGGCATTACCTGGAGACCATTTAAAAGAGACTTAACAATTTATAAAACTTGCAAATCATGAAAACAATAGAAATTCAATTATTCAAATTCGCTGAATTATCAAGCGAAGCACAACAAAACGCAATACAAAAAGAGCGTGAATGTATGTACGAGACCGGCGAAGTTTTATATAACTTTTATGAATATTGCGTAGAAAAATTAACGGAATGTGGCTTTGTAAATCCTAAAATCGAATATTCGTTATCCTATTCGCAGGGAGACGGACTAAGCTTTTGGGCTGATAGCTATACGATTTTAAATGATATTATTTTACGCACTGTGGGCGTTCACCACCCCAAAATTACCGCCTTTTTATCGAACAATTTAGCATTAAAGATAAAGGGTAATAAAGGGCGTTATTGCTTTGCCTCAGAATCGGACATTGAAATGGAATTGAGCTTTTACCCAAATAATGTTTGTCCGCAGGTTATTAGCCTTTTAGATAAGATATTAGAAAATATTCAAAGCGTGTATATGGCAACCTGTAAAGCGTTAGAGAACGACGGCTATGCCGAAATAGAATACCTGCAATCAGATAAAGCTATAATTGAAACCCTGGAAGCTAACGACTACGATTTTACCGCTAACGGTAAAATATATTAAACAATTTATAAATCACAAAAAAAACTTACGATCATGACAACTACAGAATTAACCGAATTAATTACAGATATTTCTCTGTATGGATATGACTCTATCCGCGACATTGTGGACTACTCTGAAACAATAGGCGAAGTAGCGAGTTTACTTACCTCTTTCAAAGAGAGTATTGATAAGGCTTTACTAAATCTTGATACGCTTAATCACGACGAAGAGTTAATCATTGAATAATATTGCCTGTAAAGGTTGATTGCAAGT
>Ga0137419_10000004_pt1 | contig 56016 bp, 79 predicted proteins | sample CZODoug3_1_2_16f_FD_108279 | JGI IMG/M metagenome (GOLD analysis project Ga0137419, IMG submission 108279) | Vadose zone soil fungal communities from Angelo Coast Range Reserve, California, USA - CZODoug3_1_2_16fungal (Illumina Assembly) | ecosystem: Environmental > Terrestrial > Soil > Vadose... | reverse complement strand
GCTTTTTCGAACCCATCCTTGTGGAACGCGTGCGCGATCGCCATTGAGGTTTCGACCCGGTTGTTTTCAAGGACCGTGTCGCGTTTCGCAAACTCGCTCTGGAACCCTTGCGTGAGGTGATCGACGAACCCTTTCGGGTCCTCGAAGATGTCAGGAATGGCTTTGGGCTCAACCGGCTTCGGCGCTTCCGTGCGGACGGCACCACGCTTGAGATCGTTGATCTCGCGCATGACCAGATCGAGTTGACCCTTCAGCGACGTGCTGTCGCCTTTGGATTTCTCGATCTCCGCTTTCAGCGCATCACGTTCGGCTTCCGCTGATCGCGCGCGCTCGGCCACCTCACGGTACCGGCCAGGAGGCACGCGGCCTTCCGGTTCAGTCCTTGCGGCCGGCTTCGGAGCTACCTCGCCCGCCGCCTTGGCAGCAGCTGCGGCAGCAATCTCCGCTTCCGTTTGACCTTCAGCTTCTTCGCCTTCACCCTCACCGTCTTCGCCTTCGGCTTCCTCACCTTCAGCGTCGTCGGCATCCTCTTGCTCGTGCTGGCCTTCGAGCCCCCCGCCGATATCCTCGAGCGCGCGGTCTCCGGTAGCATCGCCCAAATCAGTATCTTCCTGACCCCACGCGTCTCCTGCGATTTCACGCTCGGTTGCGATGATCGCATCGGAGATGGCGTCTACTTCCCTGATCATGATGGCAGTCCTTCACTTCGCGTTTCGTCGCGATGACGGCAGTCCAGTTCGCTCAACATCGAAAAAAGACCGATGCGAAACACGCCGGGACTGAATTAAAAGCGTTGCGCCGTATGGAGGACGCCTGCCGCAGGGCTCAGAGGTGGCAACCCGTAAATGCCATGCGCCGTTTCGTGGCGCGGACGAATTCAGTTGGCGAGAAGAGCGCTTCGTTCCTCTTGCTGCTTACTCAGCATATCCAGCGCCTTTTGCAGCGCGTCGATCAGCATGATCGCGGCTTGCGGCGAACAACGTATGTGTGCCGCACACGACATTTCGGCGACCACGCTGCCGTCGGGCTTTGGCATCAGGTGCCTTGCTGCAAGTTCAAGTTCGATATTGCCGGCGTAGGTGCCAAATACCGGCGCGTTGTCGAAATAGACCAGCGGTGCGGAGGCCGAGTTCTTCAGCATCGGCATTGCGCCCGGCGCGGCCGGTTTTCCTTTGATCGACATCAGGCCGCGCCTGCGCCAATTGGCGCACCCTGCCCGGCTTGCGGCGGCGGGTTGAGGAACGGCGCCATGATCTTATGGGCTTCAAACAGTGAATCCCGCACGAATTCATGCGCCGATAGTTCACGCATGTCCGTCTGATGCCCGATGCCGGCGCGCTTCTCTTCGGCGGTAGCCGCGGCCTGGTCGGCGCCGGCCAGCGTCTTTTGCGTCTCGGCAGCTTGTTTCGCGTTCTTGCCGGCGAGGCCTTCCAGATGCAGCCGCTTGACGGCTTCGGCGATCGGGTCCGGCGGCTTCTGCTGTGGCTGCATCATTTTCAGAATGCGGTCCTTCTCCGAGCGCGGCAGATGCGGATTCATCTCGATCAGGACCTGCGGCGGGAAGGTGCCGGGCGGGTAGCCCTTGAGCATGTCGTAGGTCTCATCCATCATCGAGATCACGTCCGGGCCTTCGTCGAGCACGATGTTCACGTCGAGCGAGCCGACCGCGTTGACGATCGTGGGACGGCCCCATTCGTCAACGTCGAGCCCGTTCAACTGGATGAACTGCGCGATCTTCTCGTTGGAGTTGACGCGAATCCAGCGCTCTGCGGTCCAATGCCGGGAGACCGCGTTCCAGATTTTTCGATAGAGCCCAAGCTTGAACGCCCGATGCGCCAGCACGAACGGCCCGAGTTCGGCCATGCCAGGCTCGCGCAACAATTCCAGCGCCCTGCCCGAGATGTTGCCGACGCCGCCCGGGCCCGTGATGGCCGCGATGTTGGAGTTGGCAAAGCCATCGAGCTCGGCCTTGGCGTCATCGGTAAAGCTCGTGAACGTCGCGATATCCGGATGGGTATCATCGACTTTGAACTGCTTCTGCGGATTGATCTCGACGAGCCCGTCGTGGCGCGCCACTTCGCGCCGCGCGATCTCGACGTCATCGACCGCACCCTTTTCCATGATGACGCGGCGCGAGTTCGCCAGCGCCAACGTCTTCGACTTGCCTTGATTGAGCGCGTCCTGCGGACCCTTGAAGCCACGCACGAACGAATAGCGGTCGCCGTCCTGATCGATCGCAGCCGAAAACATCTCGAAAGAGGATTCCGAATTGCCGCGCTCGTCCTTGAAGGGCGAGACGCCCTGATCGAGCAACACGTTGGCGACGTAGAACGCCCAGCACCATCGTCCCTTGTGCTTGTACCAGTGTTCGACCATGCGCAGCCGGCGCTCGGTCGAGATGATCCACTTCATCTCCCGGTCGGAATTGGTGGTGAGGTCGCTGTCACCCTGGAACAGGCCCTCGAGCAGGTCTTCTTTGCCCGGAAACATCTCGATCGCCGCGTCGAGATCCATCCACTTCATCAGGCCTTCGTAGCGACTGTCGCGGAAATTGAACTGGTAGGACCGGGGATCATAGAAATATTCGTCGCCGATCACCCAATGCAGACCAACGTCCGGATCGCCCTTGTCGCCCTTTTGCAGCACCAACTGGATGCCGGCGATGCCTTCAATGCCGGCCTGCAACAATACCACCGGTCCGAGCGCGTTCTTGAACTGGTTGCCATCGAGCACAGACCGGATCGATTGGGTCGCGATCTCCGCACCCGCCTCCGACTTCGGATCACGCCCTTCTGCCTTGGGGTCACAACGCGCACGTTCGACGACGCCGACGATGCCGTTGATCTTGCGCCCGACCCGCGGCCAGATCTGCACGGGTTGATGGCGGGCTTTGAGGATCCGGTATTGGTCTGCCGTGAGCTGCGCGCCGTGATAATAGCGGCGGGAATCCTTCTGTTCCTCGATCTCATCGACCTTGCTGTCGAGATAGTCCTGCACTTGTACGCGTAAGGTACGTACCGGCAGGAACATCTCGTCATCGTCGTCAACCACCCGCTCGCGCTTGTCTTCGACCGGATTGTTGTCCTGCCGGTCCCCGACGAGCGGCGCCAGGCGCGCGTTATCCGCGCGGTCCATGGCGTCGAGAGGGGAATATTCCGTCAGTGGCATTACGCTGCGAGCCTACTGCGCAAGAGGATGCGAAGCCCAAACCAAGACAAGACGGACTGCGGCGGATTGACGAACTTGACTTCGATCATCCCGTCAGGGCGAGACATTTCGCGCCGCAACGTCGCACCATCGACGACCGGCGTGTAATCGCACCAGCGCGCACGCTGCTGCGGCGACCACGCATCTGCATCCATGAGAGCTTCGAATTCGTCGCGGGTCACCTGCTTGCACCAGCGATCGGCACGCCAACGGATTTCGAGTTCGCCATAATCAGGCCCTGCCTTTTGCGAGTTGTTCCTGCCGGATTTCGTGACGCTGATTCATCATCTTCTCGACGATTGCGATATCGGTCGAATAGTTGCGCGCCTGCATCACGGGCGTAAAACCATGCTGGTTGATCAACATCCGCCAACCCATCGACAATGAGTCGATCTTGGCCATAATGTCGGCGCGGTCGTAGTCGTTCTCGCCGCGGTATTCGCTTGGCGTTATTGGCCGAGCAGCCATGTTGCGTTCGCGTAAGCGGACCATGCGCCAGTAGGATCGACCGCCGCGGCGCATCGCCATCAGCCTCGCGCCATCATCTTGTCGAGCTGCCGGTCCGAAATCTTGCCGGCCTTGTGCAGCTCGCGCGCCTTGCGCTGGTCTTTCGTTTCCGGCTTGTCGGGCCCGAGCACCTGCTCGAGCTGCTCGCGCGCGATATCGAGCGCGTCGATCGGCTTGTCCAGCAGATGTCCCTCGACCAGATCGGCGATCCGCTTGACTTCTGCGATCGCTTCATCGGGCGTATCGCCGATCCCGACCACGGCGCCAATCTCGGCGCATCCCGTCCATTGCGGGATCACGTAGTACTCGCCCTCGATGCAGCAGAAGTTGCGGAGCTTGACGTTCTCTCGCACACTTTCCGGAAACGAAACTTGCATCCAGTTCTCGTCTGCCCAGTCGGAGATCAAGAGCACTTCCGCACCCCATTTAGCCTTGAAGTCCGGCTCGATCACGATGCCTTCGGCGCCGTACCAGATCACGTCGGCGAGGTTGCTGATCATGACCTGGTAGAGCTCGTTCGGCGGCGAGCCGGCGCGACAACACGGATCGATCAGATAGGACTTGCCGTCCTTGGTGACGCGAACTTCGGTCGAGATGAAGCCGCGATAGCCGTAGCGCTTGAGCGCCGGCGCCAGCTTTTCGTTGACGGTCCGTACCGGTTCGGGCAGATCGCGCCAGGCGACCGTCTTCATCAGATAGGCTTCGTCCTTGACCTCGACGCCGGTCATGGCGCCCTTCGGGTACTTGCCGTCGATGCAGTAGCCGTCATAGCCGGTCTCAACCGCATCGTTGATGCCTTGCTCGACGGTGAACTTCATCACCTTCTTCAGCGCGCCGAGATTGTGTTCGAGTTCGTCCAGACGAACCTCGACCTTCTCGTAAGACTTGGCGCCGAAGGTTTCCATGTCGCCGCGGGTGCCGGAGATTTTCACCCACTGGTCGTCATTGGCCTTGAGATGCTTGCGCAGCGCGTCGAGCCCCGTGATCACCTTGTAGGGCCCGACGTCGATGCCGAGCTTTTTGGATGTTTCCTTCGAGGTCGGGCGGTCGATCTCGAGTTCGGCGCCGAGCCGGCAGCCCCACACCCGCTTGCCCTGCGAGGCCAGCCACTCCTGCAGATCGCCCTCGTAAACGTCGGGGAAAATCCAGATGTCGATCTCGTCGAAATGAGCCCATGGCGATGCGACGCGCTCGACGCCATCGATGCCTTCGCCGATCATCAGCGCGTTGGACTTCGGCATACCCGAGGTCCATGGCACGTAGTAGAGCATGCGACCGAAATCCTTGGCGAGCGTCACGGCGATCTCGGTAAAGATGCCGTTGTCCCAGACCAGCGCGGTTTTGGATTTGAGGCTCATCGGCTCACTTCAAATCGAGTTCGTGATAAAACCGCCGCGACGGATGCAAAACCACCTTCAGGCCGAACCGCTCCGCGACTAGATCAATGTCAGCCGTGTAATAGGAGCGGCACGAGCAGACGAGCAGGTATGCGCCGTGGTGGTCCGCCCAGGTATCGAGTGCCAGAAAGGATTCCGTGACGGGCAGTACGATGGTCTGGCCACTGCCGCCCTTGCCGTCGAGCGCCGGATAGGTCCAGACCTTGGCCTCATCCACCGCCGACATGCCGATCGCCTTTGCAACTTCGGCGAGGAATTCCAGCCAACGCGCTGGCGTCAATACGCCCTGCAGAACCAGTCCCGCCGAATGCATCCGCGTTCCGAGAACAGGTTCGGCATAGCCCACCTCAGTAATCCTTCAGGTGGCGCTTGGCGGCCTTTTCGGAGATCATGCCGCGCTTGATCGCGCGCTTGGCACCCTTGCGAACCACGGACTTCTTCGCAGCGCCGGATACTTCGCGGGTGACCTTGTCGCCGAAATCGACGGGCTTGTTGTTTGGTGCCGTTGTGGTGTCAGACATCAGAGCCTCGCCATCTGCCACGCCAACCGCGCAGCCTTGAACGGTCCAAAATGCATGCGGCGATAGCCGAGATAGATGCAGACAATGCGCTGTAAGAACGGACGGCGACGCAAGTGGATGGTATTGGTGTCAGCCATCGTCATCTTCCCCATGCGGATCGAAGCTTTCGTCGTCGCAGATGTCGCGCCATTCGTCCGGATCGTCGGCGTCGAGATCGTCAACCGGAAGCGCGCCGCCCGCGTCTTCCGGCATCAACTGGCGAGCAGCGCCTTCAGCTCGGACACCATCGCGAGCGTCATCGGCGAGTTGGTGCTGACCGCGTGTTCGAAGCTTGCCAGCAGCGCCTTGCTGCGCTCGGCCCGGTCATCGTTGGATGCCTTCAGCGCCTCGGTGTTGCGATCGATCTGGGCATTCGCGGAAGCCAGCGCCTTCTCGGTCACGCTCTTGGCGTCGATTGCTGCGGCCAGCTGCGCTTGCAAATCGGCGATGTTGCCGTGCAGTTCCTTCTCGGATGCGGCGATGTCGGAAGCCGCAGATACGGTTGCGGCGGGTTGGGTTTCATCGGTCATCACACTCTCCTCAAATCGTGGCGGTTGATTCATCGTAACGTTCATCGCGCGCTTCGCGGAAGGCGTCGCGCTTCTGGCCCTCGTCTTTCGGCAACGACTTGATCCAGGGGCGGGATAGACACGCATAGCGGCCATCGTCGGCGGCGTGATCTTCGGCATCGGTATCGAGATCTTCAGCGCGGTTCTTGTCGTGCTGCAGGACCGGAACCGTCCGGATGAAGTCACTGCACGTTGAAAACACATATAAGGCCGGACGCCCGGTCGACCAGTTGATCGAACCGTCTTCGAGACGCTTGGCCGTTCCGACCAACCGCGATCGCATCTGATCCCAACCACCCATCGCGCCGGCCTTTTCGCGATCTCCCGTCTGTCGGGTAACGCGCGCGTTGTCGGCTCGTATAAAGCTCGCAAGCTTTGCGGTTTCGGCGAGCAACTCATCATTGATGCGCTCAGCTATCGACGGGCCGCCGTCTTCGGCGAATGCGGACGGATCGAGCACGCCGTAGCTGAGTTTACTGCGGTCGTCGCGTTCGCGGCTTACAATACCCCTACCAACCTGTTCGGCAGTTAGCTTGCCGCCAACCGCGCCATACCACTCGCGGTACCGAACGAGGGACCCGCGCGGAATGACGCGCCCGTCCGGTAACCTAAAGTCTTCGCCAGCGACCGCCCACCATCCGATAGAAAAAGGCGCGTACGACCCCCAGTCACCGGACCGAAACCGCAACCAATGTCCCGGGATCAAGAACGGTGCGACGACGTGCTGTTCGTTGCTCCATTCGGCAAAGAATGCGCCTTCGATGGCGGTCCAGTCGCCTTCCAGCCAGGCTTTGACGAGCTGAGCAGAGCCAACCAGATGAAGCCGCGAGATGTAGCCGGGATCACTATTGAGCAGGATGCGGTTATTGGATATCCGCGACGGGATCACGGCAATCCGATGCTCATCGCCGTTCGGCAGCTTGCGGCGCAACACCTTCGGATGCAGCGGAAACGGATGCAGTTGGTAGCGTTGCCGGATCCAGTGCTGCCCGGCACCGCCGGGGTTGGCGGTCAGGATCAGTTGAACGGGAACACTGTGCGCGGAACGTAAGACGCCGAACAGCCGCTCGATCGGAGCCGGGGCAGGATACTGGCCGGCTTCCTCAACCCACGCATCGGTGACGTTGCGGCCCTGGTATTCATCGGCATCCTGCACGCTTTCGAGATACTTGAACCGGACCTTGCCGCCGTTTGGCATCAGCCATCCGCGATTTTCGATGTAGCGGCCACCCAGCGGGGTGTAGATTTCCTTGGAGCGGTCGATTGCATCTTCGGCAGAGACCGACGTTCGGCGAAACATGATGGCGTTGAAGTGTGCGCCGTAGCGGCGTTCTTTCAACGCCCATTTGCCCAGAACGCCATCGGTCTTGCCGCCGCCTCGGGCACCGCCGAACAGGACTTCTGCAAACGGGCAACAACACAGGTCGTCTTGCGGGCCTTCCTGTGGCGACCAGGAACGGTCGCGGTCGTGGGCCACATGGGCATCGACCAGCGGCGCAGGAACGTTCATGGTCTAGCCAGGAGCGGCGCGCTGAGCTTCCCAATCCGCTTCCGACATCGGCTTTTCCGAGATCAAATACAGTGAAGCTGGTCCCTTGCCGCTCGGATCGGTCAGGGCGGTCTTGGTGACCGACTTGAAGCCGTGCATGTCGCGCAGTTGCGCGATGGCCTGCAACGCGTTGTCGCGCTCGAAGTCAACCAGAACCCCGGTATCCTTGTCGAACTTGAAGCCGGCAATGATCGCGCCGTACTCGGATGCCGCGACCTTATCCCAGTCGATCAGCGGCGACTTGACGACCTTTTCTTCGGTATCATCCTCGCCCTTCTGAATGATGATGACGCGGTCGACCATCGTCGCAAAATCAAAGATGTTCCCATAAGCCGCGCGCTCCAGCCGCTCTTCCAGCCGGGCGCGCTTGGCCGCGATCATCGCCTCATCCTGACCGAGCGAACGGTAATAGGCAATCTGCGCCAGCACGGCATTATCGTTCTCCCACTTGGTGGCCAGGCCGTTCTCGACCTTGCCGCCGGCGCGTCGACAGGCTTCCGCCGGCGGAATGCCGAGCGAGCGCTCGAAGGCGTAGGCCTTCTTCTGCACGCTGATTTTCTTCGGCGGCTGGATTGTGGGATGCGCAACGTCGGACATGGGCGTGAGTGGATTCCAAAACATTCCGGGCTGACTCAGTTTCGCCGCAATAGAAAATCGGGCCGCTTGCTTTGGAGGGCTCCGTACAAGCGGCCCAAGTCTAGGGAGGAAACGCCCAAGGAGGGCAGCGGAGGCTCCGTAGCTACCGCACACCCTATGCAAATGAAAAAGCCCGGCACTGAGGGCCGGGCTATGCCGCTTTCGAAAGCGGCCAAAATGCTAATACTCTCCAAAGTACATCAGGAAGGGGCTGTTACATGACGATCTCCCGGGACTGAGGCCGCTCAGTACGGCTGTCTATAAATGCAAAAAGCCCCACGCGTTTCCGCCGGGGCTTATGCGAAGCGGAAATTCGCGGCCTTAAAGCGGCTCTCCAAGAGACCAAGATGGCATCGGCAGGCCTTGGTGCCTGCATCGCTCAAACTCTTGAGCGATACGATCCCAAGCTTCGCCCATTGTTTTCCAGCGCGCTTCGCGACTGGCTTGGTCAGGCTCGGTATCGAGAGCAAGCTGAACCGGGGATCTCGCAGCTAGCGCGAATATCTCAACAAGAGATTTTTCAGCCATGACGCTCCTCAAAATCTATTGGCGGGGGAGCCGGTCTTCCCGCAAAGTTGATCCGGCTCTCCCCCACTGGCGATCCCTACCGCTACCGGACCCCGAAAGCTCCGCTACTCGCCTATAAGCGAGTTGCGCGAGCTAGAGCTTCCAGCTATCTCGCCATTCCAGCGGCAGGGTCCGCTGTAACTGGCTCGATCCGGTCCGCCGTCGTCTTGACGCGAACCGTGCGCTTCATGATTTCCATCAGTAGGCTGATTCGTCCATCATCGTCTATGTCGGCGACGACGCCGCGGCGTCCACCCAACACCTCTTCCACCAAAAACCTGACGGTTTCGCCCACTTTCGGGATGTAAACCGGAGCGTTTTTGCGGCCTTTTTTGCGATAATACATCTCGCGCTCGCCGGCTTCGATGTACTGGATCACCTGCATGGCGATCGGCCGCACGATGGCAAAATCCTCACCGAACTTCATGAATGGGTTGGAGAGCATGCCCGGGGTGGAGCGGATGCAGTCATGCTTTGCTTCGACGACCTTTTCGCTGACCAGGATCATCCGGGGAAACAGCGGCATCGCAACGTCAGGATGATCCTCGCCTTCGGCATGCCGGCGCGCCGAAATGCGGGCTGCTCTAAGGATCGTCGGCAGGTAGAACGGAACCTTGCGAAGGATCAGGTTGGCTTGAGCCGTCATCTCGCGGCCGGGCTCCGTGTGCAGGATGAAATAGGTGGCATCTGGCGCTGGCGTCAGATCGATCGTTTCCTCGATCGGCACGTAGCCGACGAACTGGCCGATTTTGTACAGGGTTGGTGCGCTGGTAGCCATGCTTTTGCCCTCCGTTTTCACTTGAAATCCGCCAGTTCCGCCTCGTTCATTTCGCCCGCCGGGCTAGCCTCGGCTGTGTAGATTTTGCCCGTGACCGACGGTGCCCATGGCCAGGGCACGCGATCGCCTTCCTTGAAGTGTTTGCGAACCGCGATCGACACGGTTTCGCGCAACAGCGCTTCCCATGAACCGGCGCCTTGGCGCGTCGCGATCACCCATTCCGAAGCGGGCGGTATCTGCGCCAGCGCCAGCAGTTGCGGCGTCATCGGTTTGCGGTACGATACGCCATCGGAACGGGCGTAGATCGCGCGGAACCCTTGGGCACAGCCGGCGATCTCGTGCAGCGCCATCAGCGCCTTGGCCTCGATGCTGTCGCGGGCGAACACTGCGTTCGGCGCGATGCCAGCCGCTTTCTGCGCCTCCAGCAGCGTCCAGCGTTTTTGCTCGAGGTAGTTCCAGCCTGCCGGAACGTTTTTCCGCCCGAGGCGTTTGAGATTTTCGAGGAACGGCATGATGCCGGCGAGCGCATCGACCTCCTCGGGCTCCGTCAGCGCTTCGGCGGCATAGGCGGTTCGCTGGCGATCATCCGCAGCCGCTGTTGGCCACCTCGCTTCGAACGAATTCAGGAATTTTACTTTTCGATCCTTCGCGCGCGCATCTCTCTCACGTTCAATGAGGGGACGTTCTAAGGGGACGTTCTTGGTGCCAACGTATGGATTGGCACCCGTGCCATCCCATGCATTGGCACCCGGGTGCTGATCTGTTGGCACCCCCTCCTCTGAATTCTGGGGGGTGCCAACCGGTTGGCACCCCCCCTCTTCGGATACGGTTTCTGCATGGCTCGGCTCGGTCTCTTCATCTGCGTCCGGGGTGATGCTTTCGAAGGCATAATCGTCGCGATCGAGCAATACGCGATATGCATAGGAGCGCGACGGACGGCCGCCGGCCTCCTCGACCTCGATATCTCGCCGCTTTTTTTCGACCCATTTTGCTTCATAGAGCCGTTCCAGCGAATTTTGTAAGGAGGCGCGGGAACACGAAATCTCGCTTGCCATCTTCACTTGGCTGCGCGTGCACCATCCGGCCTTGTCGGTATGACGGCCCAACAGGCAGAGCACCTGAAGGTCGCGCGGTTCCAGCGAACGATCGGTGACGGCGCCGGCTGGGATGATGGAAAAACGGGGGTGGCTCAAATTTGGTCCTGTGCAGAAGTCGGAGAACGGGGACAAGCGGAAGGATTTTCGCCCTCGCGAGGCGACGAAGGGACTGCGGCATGAGACGATGCGAGGCTGGGGGAGCAACATGTCCAGATGTCGCGCTGCCAGACACGCCAGCGCGTTGGCGGTTCCAGGAAGAGCATGCCGCCGCGCGTGAAACCGACGGTTTCGGATTTGAGGATCATTGCCCCGCCTCTTTCAGCCTTCGCTCATCAAGCGCGGAGCGGCCCGGCAGCGGGTCGCCGAAGAACGCTGCGGTCAGCGTTGGATGTTCCAATTTCTTGCGCGCGTCGCGATCGAGCAACGCCGCGATAACCTCGGGGCGCAGCACCATGCCGCCGGGCGGCACATTGCTATGCCGCGCGCCGTGATACCTGCCACAGGACGAGCCAGCGGGACGGCCGAGCCGCGTGTCGATCTCCGACCAGGTCGCGTGTTCGACTTCGCGGAGCCGGTTCATTTCCGCAATGTCGGCGTCAGTCCAGTCGCGGCGGGTTCGGGTAGTGGTTTTGCCGACAACCCGCCCTCGCCGTATCCGGGATAGCATGGTGTGGCAGGTCCCCTTGGAGCGTCCGAGGAAGGCTGCGATATCGACCATGTCGAGGCCTTGACCGTGCATTCGCACGAGCGTGGCTTTGTCATCGTCGGTCCAGGGCTGTTGCGGCGCGCGCTCTTTCACGTCGGCACCCCGCAAGCCGGGCAGCCGTGAATCCACTCGCCGCCGAATTTTCTGACCTTCCAGCCCTCGCGCTGCATGATGGTGCGGCACTCGGAAAAGTCTTTTGTGTCGGTATCCAGTACCTCATCGTAGCTGTCGCATTCGACATGGAGGATGCCGCCGTTTTGCCGGTCGATCATGATGCCTCCGGCTCTAACGCTGCCGCGTGGTGATGAGTGTCAGAGAGGTAGAGGCAGCGCGACGCATCCTTAAGGTTTTGGGCGACTAACCACGCTTCGGCGGCGGCCGTGAGTTCAGCTTCGAAAGGTGCATCATTTTCCAACGCGACCAACAGCGGATCAAGATCGTCCGCTACCAGCGGCTCTTTGCGGCGCGCCCCCTCAATAATTGGCGGAATCAGATCGGGGCGGCCATGCCGAAATAGCGCTGCGGCGAAGATGTCTTTGAGGTCCGCGAGTAGCGGACCCCAATTCGCAGCCGCGAATTCATCACCTACCTCGCCTTCGTAATTATGATCTTCGTTCGCCCCTTCGAAGTGCCAAACGATGTCGGCATAGATGTCGCCTTTAGTACAACCATCGTGTAGCCAAAGCACAAACATTTCGCGCAGGTCCGGCACGTCCAGTTCGTGGGGAATGCAGAAGCCGGTCGAACAGGCTTCATCCGGATAGTCGCGCTGCGCTTCTGCGAGAGCATCCTCGCGCGTATCGAAAGGACCGTTCCAGTATTCCCCGTCTTGGATGCTATAGCCCCACCATCCCTTGGTGGGCTCAACCGGAAGCGGTGGTGCCATGGTTGCCTCAGGGGCAGCAACTGCTGCGGAAGGCATGCAAGCGACTGCGGCAGCCGCTGCCGCACCGATCAGGACTTCACGTCGCGATAGATTTGTCATCGTTCTCCCCCATCACTTCCGTTTTTCGAGAAACGCATCCAGCACGGTCGGCGGCACTTCCCCGCGCGCCATTCGAGCAGCCCGCGTAAGACCTTCGGCCAGACGGTCGGCATCCTCGGGACGCATGTATTTCATCAGCGAGAACTCGCCCTGCATTTCGACTGTGGGAAAGCCGAAAGTCTCATGGTCTCCATAGATTGAAATCTTGTTCGACAACCCACCGAAATCGACGATTGCGGCCGGTATGTCTTGGCGCCTCGCCATCACAACATCCCCAATGCCTGCATATACGTCTCCAGGATCGTCTCGGATTCCGCCCGCTCGTTCGGGTCCTGCTTTCGCATCTTCACGATGGTGCGAAGTGCCTTGACGTCGTAGCCGTTACCCTTGGCCTCCGCGTAAACCTCGCGGATGTCATCGGAGATTTGCTGTTTTTCCTCTTCGAGCCGCTCGATGCGCTCGATGATCGATTTCAGCTGGTCCTTGGCGAAGCGGGTTGAGGGTTCGTCTTTGACGGCAGGTTCTGCGCGCGCAAGCATCGCGGTCTCCTTTCGGGTTTCAATTTTTTGGGACGCGGGACGCAACAGGAACCAGATTTGATTCAGCGCGGCACTGCCGGCGCTTCGGCCGCGGAGAAGTCAGGCGGCAGCTCGACCCGCTTCTAGGCGGGGCAAAAAGCCGATCCGTCCGGCAGGACAACCGGCGCGAGATCGGGCCGCATATGATCATGCATCGCCATCATAGCGTTGGCGAACCACGTGACCATGATGTCTTCCGGGACGCTCGAATTCGGATTGCATTTCATAAAGAATGCAGCCCACGCCCGCGCGTCGGGGTTAGTATGGATCGACATATCGTAATCGTGCGCGGCAGCGGCCTCGCTCGCAGGTGATCGCAAACCAGCCACAGTTGGCTCCCTGTCCGATTGAATCATCTTCTCTTCCTCCATCATCACAACGGCTCGATCTTCCATCCAGCCTCGGTCAAACTCGATAATATTGACTGCACCACGGCATCATCTGGATCCAGAATCCGGTTCGGCTTCCACCGTGTTGTCGTCAGCACGATCGCAATCACTTCTGAAGGCGTTACCGTGGGTGAAGCCGATGGCTTGCGCAGCACCTTGGCGAGGTCATCGATGATGAAGTGGCGATCGGAGGCTAGCTTCATGCTTCCACCTCAACCGGCTCACACACCGGCGTCCCCTTCCCCTCGATCTTCTCCCCGTCCTTCCAGAATTCGACCCAGTGCTCCCGTCCTTCACGGCCGTCCGGATGCATCGTGACCTTGATGGTTCCGCAATTACGCGTGCATTCGCGCTCGGTTTTTTGGGCTAGGCGGTTCGGCTTGCCCCAGCGATGGCGGGTAGATTGAGTCATGCCCAGACGAGCCCCGGCATCGCGGCGAAGCAGTCATGCTCAACCCGTCGATCCATCTCGGGATATGCGCGCAGGAGGCGCCAGTACCAGCGCCAACCTGCGATGGGCCTATGTCCAGTTTCGAACGGCGAAAAGAATTTTGTCATGCGTCAGCCTCCGCTAGGTTGCTGTCGTCGAGGGGGGGGGGGGGTATTGGCCGCGATCAATTCCGCCATGTTGAACAATGGTGGATTGAGTTCATCGAGGGCTTCGGCGCACCGCGGATTGAGCCAAAGCACTTCGGTTCGATCAAGCGCGCCGTCGGCGTGCGTCTCGACCACCTCGCGGCGCCAGGCGGAAAGCTTCTCTTCATAAAGTGCACTCGAATATCCCGAGATTACGATCATCGCGCGCGCCTGCAGCACGCGGTCCAATAGTGCGACATGATCATCGTCAGATAGCTCGAAGGCATAGGCGTGGAACGCGCGTCCGCCGCGCCGCTTGGCCGAACGGGTTTCCTGCACGTAAGGCGGATCCAGATAAATCAGCGTATCGGCAGCGTCGTACCGCTCGATCACTTGCAGTGCGGGACGGCATTCCAACAGCACGCCTTGAATGCGATCAGTGATCGCCTGCAGGGCCCCGGGCATGCCGGGCCACTCGCCCGCAGGCAGCGCGCCACCCCTGTTTACGAGCGAGGCCCGAAACCCCGTCGATCTCTCGGAAATAGCAGATGAAGAGCCGTGCCCCATGTAGGAGCGGACGATCAGCCGCCTCGCGCGTTCTATCGGGTCTTCCGTAGTCTCGAATGCCGAATCGTATTCGTCGCGCGCAAAGGGCGTCAGCACCAGGCGCCGGCACAGCTCGGACGCCATCTCCAAGTCCCGCAATACGGCGAAGAGATTCACCAAATTGCCATCGATGTCGTTATAGCACTCGCCGGCCGATCGCGGCTTGCGCAGCAGAACGGACGCCGCGCCGCCGAATGGCTCAACATAGACCCGATGCGGAGGGAAATGGGAAATGATCCAAGGCGCAAGCCTGAACTTGCCGCCCAGATATCGCAGGACCGGACGCTCAACCTCCCTCGGATGCGCGTAGACCTTGCCGAAGTCCAGCAGCATCTTTTGCGTTTCCGTGATCGGCTGCGGCTCCCGCCACGCCAGGTCCGTCGCCGCCCGCAATAGCTCCGACCAATCGTCCTGTGGTTCGGCCGCCATGTCTGCCGCAACCAAGCCTGCGCCAATTGGCGCATCCTCTAAAAGGGTCGAGCCCGCGCCGGATGGGGGCGCGTGAGGCGCGGGCTCTGATCGCATGGCGCGTGGGGCCGCGTCTGCGATATCGGAAGAAGGGGCGTCCGCGCCGTGGATGCCTGCACTATCAGGCGCGGACGCGATCGACGCGGGTTGGCCTATCGCGTCGGGTTGGGATTTCTTTTTTCGTTTCGGTTTGACGGCCGGCGCCTCGCCGCCGATCGGCTCGCCGCGCCCGTCGATCTTGTCTGCGGTCGCATCGAACTTCTGCCAGTGCGCCTCGATCGCGGCATCCATCCGTTCGTGGCCGGCGCTGCCATAGGCATAGGAGAAGGTTTCGCCGCAGCTGCAGGTGCCTAAGGTGACCATGTGGCCGTTGATGACGGGGTTGGTCATCGCGAAAGTATGCCCGGCGGGGAAGATTTTGCGGGTGCGGTGGGTCTCGATCAGGGAGTGGACGATGGGATCGGTTATACCGAGAGTATCTTTTTCGGCGTCGGTAATAGGTTGATTCAAGCTGCCAGCGTGATCGCTGGTAGAATCTTCGATCACCCTGTCTTCGTCACTTGCGGCAACTTCCCTGCCCGGGTGATCGATAGGCGCTCCCACATCGGCAGTGGCCGCTTGAACCAGCCCTTCTTCCTTCAACAGCAATGCCCATTCGATGATCCGTCCGGCATAGCCTTCGGTCCATCGTGTTCCTTCGCCATCCTTGGCGCGCATGTAGCGGCGGGCGCGGCGGATCATCTTTGCGATGCCCTCGCGCAGGTACTGGTTGCGGTCTTCGTCGACATCGATCGACGGCAGCGTGATAGTGACGCCGGGCGAACGCTCGCGGTCGAAGTAGAAGGTTTCGGGCTGAGAGGTGGCGCGGGCTGTTGCGGTCATGGATTGCATCCCGAACCGAGCCCAGAGAGTTCGGATCGCATACGCTGCTTCCAGCGGGACAACGCCGTTGCCGAGCATGCGAAGTCGGTCCACGCGAGCAACGTCCAGCCGGGAGGCCAGCCCATCAGCCACTCGACGAAAAGCGGGTTCAAGCTCCGGCGCTCTTTCGAGGGCACCCCGCCAACCGGATAGATCGGATGGGCCGGGAGGGAAAAGCGGTCGACCGCCTGGCGTCCTCAGACCGTCCTGCGAAGTCGGCGACGATCCCTTGCGGTTGGTGTTGCCGTTGACCGTCGGCGTTGACCATTGCATCGCTTGCGCCGGCAGCGGCGTCCCGCCCGCTCCAAAGCTCTGGTTCGGTCCGCCCTTCTCGCCGTCCGTCGCCCTCGGGGTGGACCAGTTCGCCGCAACCCGGCCCAGAAGGCCGTTCTCCGGCACGTTCGCCAGATTGCCGGTATCCTTCCAGTCGCGTGAGGTCGGAGTTGGCCAGTTCGACACGGCATCGTCGAGATTGCTGCGACCGCTCTTGATCCGCGCCGCCGCCAATTCCGGCGACGGAAAACCCCTCCGATCGTCCCCAAGCTTCGCCGACGGAGTCGGCCAAGCCTTCGCCGCTATCGCGAGTGGCGTCCCCATGCCGTTGCCGTTGATGCCCTTCGCCTTGATTTCCTGCCGGCGCGCGAAGAACGTTTCCGGCTGCTCGCCATCGTTGCTGACCGCCGCGTCCATTGTCGGCCACAGCGAGGATAAACAACCGTTCTCTCTTGTGGCTCGCGCCAACCTCTGCCGCCGTAAACAGTCCCGCCTCAACCCGGAAACCCAGTCTTTGTAGGTCACGGCGGACCCGGAGCGCTCCCGGATCGAGGCCGGGCTTCGCCGAAAGCATGCCGGGGACGTTTTCGATGAGGACGAACCAGGCTCCGGACTGCACGATGATGCGCCGCGCATCACTCCAGAGGTCGCGCTCGTCATCGCTGCCGCGTCGTTTTCCGGCGAGGGAATGAGGCTGGCACGGGATGCCGCCAATGACGCCATCCACGAGGCCGCGCCATGGGCGGCCGTCGAAGGTTCCAACATCGCTCCAAATAGCGGCTTCAGCCAGGAGACCTTTTTGTATCGCGCAGACCAGTTGTGAGGCCGCGAATGCTTCCCTCTCCACACACACGACTGAGCGAGCATCTGGCATTGCCAGCTCGACGCCGAGATCGAGGCCGCCGCCTCCGGTGCAGAGGCTGATGAGGTTGAAGCGTCGGGGATGTAGAGCCACATTCACTTTTTGCCTTTCGCGCCCCGCGGAAGCGGCCTGCCTGCATGGGCCTTGATCACGGCCGCGAGGTTATCGAGATACTCATCTCCATATTCGACACGGGCGTAATCGGCAGCGATGCCGGCGACGACGCAGCAAGCTTCATCGATCGCCATGCCGCGCTGAAGCGCGAAGTGAATTGCCGAAGAGACTGCATTGGCGAGCTCGCGAGGTAGCGGCCCGGTAATGCTGATGATTTGAGGCATCTTCATTCAACCACCTCCACCTCCACGCCGCCAGGGTGATCGCATTCCGTCTCCACAACGGCAGAGACAGCTTGAACCAGCACTTCCCTGCCCTGCTGCACATGCCACTCAACCGGATAGACGCAAGGCATCGTCACCCGTTCTCTTGCTGCCCCTGCCAAGGCTTCCGCTTTCGCATAGACGTGCAATTCCCCGTCCCCGATCGTGATGTAGAACGACCCCTTCGGCATGCCGGCGGCGATCAGATCACCCGACAACAGCGAAGCCGCAACATCCAGCCGGTCGCGTTTTCCCGCTGCATCGCGCTTGTGCTTTGCCGGGCTGTCGGTTGCGGCGAGCGAGCCGAAGAACGTCAGCCAGTAGAACCCGTCATCGCAGGGGCCGATGATGCCGGGTTCGTCCAAGGTCGGATCGCAGACCACCTCGCCGTCACAGCACACCACGCAATGGTTGGCACCGATCTTCGATAGCCCGGAAAGAATGAACACGGGCTTCGTCGCAGGGTTGCACCACATCACCGAGTTGAGAATTTGCTCAACTTCTACATCCGCCGCGGGATAGGCGATCGCGATGCTGACGATGCCGCGCGCGTTCAGCCACGCCTCAAGTTTTGCCTGCGCGATGCTACCGCCACCCTTCTCATACGCCGAAGCGTCCATGAAGTGCGGCACGTCCTTGGCGTCCATATCGAGCACGCAGGCGATTGCGGTCCGATGGCAGTCGCCGAAGATGCCCTCGGTGGGGCGATGGCGGAAGAGCTGTTTTTGCGGCTTCATCAAACCCCCGCCACTTTTGCCGCGATCACCCACAACGCGCCGCAGAGAAGCAGCGAGATCAAGCTCTGACCGCAGACCTGCACTGGCGTCTCGTAAGGATAGCGATGCGTGATGGCGGTGACGGAGCACACGCCGCAAAACAGCCCCAACAGCCAGAACGGAATTGATACCATTGTCCAAACCATTACCGCCCTCTTCCTGTTTTCCGCGCGCGATCGAATTTTTCCAGTTCTGCCAGGATCAGCGCAGCCGCCTTGACCAAATTGCGGCGCGTATCCTTTGCCTTCCACCAATCGGAAGTCCAAGGCCAGATGTCACGTCCGTTAAAAGGTGTCGTCGTGCCGTACTTGGAAATAACGACGCTGTTCATCGCGAGCGCATAGGCTGCGCCAGCCTGCGCCAGTTCGCCCGGCAGGTGCGCGTCATCGTGCGCTTCATCCCAGCCCTCGACTTCCTTTTGCCGGAAGCGCTCGGCGATCACGGCTTGCACCGCAGGCGACAACGGCCTGCGAATATGCAGCGCTTCGAACATCCTGCGCACCACAAATTGCCGCGCAATCGAGACAGCCGTGAAGATCAGCGTGATCAGCAGGTTTTCATGAAACTGCGGATGAAAACCGAATAGCGGGAAGACGAAGATTTGTGTTGCCAGCGCAACAGCAAAGCCGATCGCGGTCGAGAGCGCGGTTTCGAGGAAGGACATCAGCTTCGTTTGTTTCACGTGAAATCCTTTTCCCTATGGTCCCAACACATGCCGCAACGCTTCGAAGTCGCTCAATTCCGCGCGGGCGAAATAGACGATACTGCCATCCGGTGTACTGACGACACGCCGCGTGTAGCGCGTCTGCTTGATCTCGATGGATGCCGCTGCAAGCCCGAAGTTTCGGTGTGCGGCGCGCACGGGCACGGTATCTGTCAGCACGACCTCGGCCTGGTCGTCATCGACCTTCTGGACGCGGCCTTCGTGCGGACCGCCGATTAGTCGGACCCAGAGGCTCATGCGGCTTGCTCCTCACTGTCGATTTCGAGCGACGGTTGCTCCGGCGCTTCGTTCCCCCACGATATCCATCCATCCCGCGCCCGCCGCGCGTTCAACTCGACCTTGGGCAGGCTTGGGAAATAATGTTCCGCGATTTCGTACTGGAAATCCGGCTTCTCGGAATGATCACCCTTGGGTGCCTCGATCGCTGAATCGAATTGGTCGCCCATCGCGGGGCACGGCACCTTGCCCTTGACGCCGATCAACAGCAGTTCATGCCTGTCCCGCACCCAAAAACCTGTGCCGATCGAAGGCTTGATCCAGCAGAATTGCGAGACGTAGGTAAAACCCTGTAGCTCCATCACCTTGTGAGCGATCGCCGAAAACGACGCCGGACACCACATCAGATGGATACAATCTTCCGCGGCGATGCTCATGCGCTCGCGCTGGCGTTCGACGATCGCTTCCGGCGTCGAGGCTTCCTTGGCCGTGACGTAGTGGTTGGAGGCGTGGCGATCCATCCCGGTTTCCTCCGAGCGCACCTTGAAGTGCCATTCGAAGTCCGAGAGGATCAGGCCGGCCTTGATATCCGGCAGTGCGCGGATTTTGGCGCCGAGCTTTTGCTCCCGCTCGCCGCGCTTGCGCTTTTTCTCGGCCTGGTCCTCGACGCGGACCTCCTTCGCGGCTTTACGGATTTCTTTCTTGGCTTCCGCCGTGAGTTTGCCGGCCTCATCGCGGGGGAGCGCGTCGAGAATGGCCTTCTGCTCTTCCGATGGAAGGCGCGCCAACGCAGCCCCCGTATCGAGCGACACGGGCCCGGTCCTGACCGCCTCCATCAATTCTGGCGTGGCGCCAGCTTCGATGACCGCGGCACGTTCGACGCTGCGGCGCGGCACATTCATCAGCGTCGAGGCTTCGCCCAGGGAAAGCGGCGACGATCTTTCCTCCGTCGCGTGCTGATCTTGCTCTCCGAAATCAAGCGAGGGTCCGCCAATTGGCGCAGCCTGCCGCGAATGTTGATTGGCACCAAGCCTTAGCGTTGCGATCGAGGCCGCGATCAACGCCCGTTGCTTGTCGGTGAGATCGCGCCGCTCAAGATTTTCGGCGATGACAAATTTGAGCGCGAATTCGTCGGTCCCTGTAAAAATCGCGTAGGCAACCGGCTTTCCGAGTTCGGCGAGTTCGCGCTCGCGATTGCGGCCGTCGAGGACGAAACCCTTGTGCAGAATGATCGGGTGGTTTTGGCCTTCGGCAAGAGAGGCGCGGAAACTCTCCCGACGTTCATCCGCCAGCATCGGGAACAGATTTGCGAACGGATGATGCTTCGGGCGCGGGGAGCCCGGCATCAACAAGCCGCCCGCTGCGAGGAAGGGGTTCATCGCCGCACCATCCGCGCGTTAACGAACGCCACCACAAATTTCGGCCACAGCACGATCACCATCAAAATCGCCAGCCCGAATGCCACTGGCGTCAGTTCCTGCCCGCGCGCGGCCCATCTTTTGCGCTGGTAGTCGACCAGGCCAAGGCCGTAGAGCAGCATCCAGACTGCGGCGCCGATCGAGATGTGGATCAGCGCAAGCGAGATGAGGTTATGGGCCGATGGCATCGGGCGCTCCGAAAACAAGAGACAAGCGTTCTTGCGTCCGGAAGATGACCGGACGGGCAAAACGGCTTAAGAGGATTTTACGCCAGGTGATGCAACTGGAACGCGGATACGCGTGGAAACTAAGAAACCAGATTTGATTCAGCGCGGCACTGCCGGCGCTTCGGCAGTGGAGAAGTCAGGCGGCAGCGATGAGGCTTCATCAGATTTCCGCGTGAGGTCGACATGATCAGTGTGCGGTGACCGAAGGGGCATCAGGGCGCCAATACCGCCATCGAAGCGGAAGAAAAGTGGTTTCATGCTTTGATCAGCCGCCAGCGTCTCGATCTCAATGCCGGGAAGCGAAAGAATCTGGCGGATATACTTGAGACTAAAAGGCGTCGGGCCGATCGATACCGACATGTTATTTTCGGGGTTAACTTCGCCCTTGCCGTCACAGGCCCCGCAGATACATCCACAACTCGGGCAATCATGTTCATGTCCTCGCCCGTCGCATGCGGCGCATCCAACAGGCGCAGGCACCGGCGGCGGCAGAAAATATTCAGGCTTAAAGAACGATGCGCTCTCAAAGTCTTGCAACGGTCCGGCGATGTTGAACTTTTTGTCGACATCTGAAATGTCGGACCGCAGTGTCACACGAACCAGAATATGCCCGTTGGTGGCCCAGGTGAATCCGTGCCGCGAAAACGGCTTCATCAGGTAAGGCCGGACTTCATCCGTGCTGCAGAATGGCTGCAGGTCCAGTGGCGAAGCATCTTCCGCTGCAGCCTGACCGATAGGCGCCGACGCGGCTTCAGTGGCAAGGTGAACCATCAAAAAGCCCTCCGGCAAAACGGTGTAAGGGATCGGGCGACGGCGGGGCATTTAGCGCGATCACGCGCCCTTCCCGATGGAGCTGGCGACCTTGACTGTCCGCCCCATGTCATTGACCCGGGCTGTTGGATGCCAAGGCCGTCGCCCGAACTGGAATTAGGTGAGCGTCTCTCAGGCTTGTCACCGCTTTGGAACGATCTTGAAATTTCGCATGGAGTGGCGACGGAGAATTTCGGCGACGACGGCAGCAAGCGCGTCGCCGGACCAATCGCGCGCGCCTTCCATGTAGCGTTCGACCGTGCGCGGATCGCATTTGATGATCGCCGCGAGTTTGGCCGGCGCACATTCACCCCAGAGGTGCCAAACAATCCCGGTGAGAACGTCTCCGACCATTCGGTCGGTCGCCGGCCCATCCGGTCGGTCGATTTCGCGAGCATCAACCGCCCGCCTCTGTATAGTACCGTGCATAAACTTTCTCCACGCAACGCAACTAACGCGATATTTACCGAAAACCGTGTACTTCTCAGGAACCGCAACTGTGAAAGAGCCCCGCCATGAACCGACTTCGCGACATCCTGCTCGGGCTGCTGGCCATCGCAGCACTCATTGCGCTCAGCGTGCTTTTCAGCGGAATGACCTACCATTCCATCTGCCACAAGATCATCCAACCCGACGGCCGCATCGAAAATCCCGGATGCATGCTGGATCAGCAGGGCAGGGGCATGGGCATGCCGGACTAGGGCGCTATCGTTCACGGCTTATTCCCTCCGGGGCCCGGAGGCGGAAACGTCAGGTCCTTTGCGACTTGATGCAGTTCTTCCGCGATCATGTTGGCCATGCGTCCGACGCACTCGCTGCAGATCTTGCAGCCGTCGGAGGTGATCAGCCGAAACACCTGGGCCGCAGACTTGCCACAGAACGAGCAATTACCATTGGCGCTCATGGCATGCTCCACAAGGAATTGGGAGCAACCAAATTATGCTGTTGAAGCGTGGAACTGAGCCTTACGAACGTCCGCGCCAGAAATCTTCCGCGCTTCCGCCAATTCGAGACAACAGATTGCCGGTTGCCGGTAAGCTTGGCGACGGCATTGGTGCCCCCGAGCGCCTCGACAAGCGAACTGACCGTGTTCTGGTTGCGCTCGCTGAGAGGAGCATTTCGTTTGGTCGGAAACTCAGCGCGCTTACCCAATTGAAGGGCTGCATCTACAGCAGCAAGGACCTTCGGATGGGCACTAAACCATTCGCCACTCGTTCGGAAATAACGCAGGGTCCGATGGATTTGTTTTTCCTGCGAAAGAGTGCCCTCAATCGCGCCAAGCAATGTTACCGGCCAAGGACAGTCGCTTTGGATTTTCGCCATCCGGCGGAACGGGTTGAAGCTCGTGGTGCCGATTTTGATCGGACCGCCGTTCGCCGCCTGAATGAAATAAATATACGAGGTCATGAGGCGACCTCGATATGCTTGACGGCCCAGGCCCATAGCGAGCGCGGCGCGCATTTGCCGATTTTCTGGAGTTCGTCCTCGATGACATCGAACGTATAGGTTGGGAACCGAGCGTCCTTTCGCCAGTTCGAAACCGCAGGATCCGTGCGCCCGAACAAGGTGGCGACTGCCTTGGTTCCCCCGAGCGCCTCCACGACTTCATCGACTGAATCAAGTTGGACCATGCCCCGTTATATTTTCAGATTCTCTGAACGGTCAATCCTTCATGAGAAATAAATATGAATTTCCCCCCATATGTACGATCCTTAAGAAAGGGAGCCGCTCGAATGCGACCTTCGGCTAATATGGTAAAAACAGCGCTTTTCTGCCCGTTAAATCAGCCGGTCGCGCCTGTAAGTATGCCAACGGAGACAATGGAAGCCTAACGATGCATACGAAACAAAGCGGTGGAAAATTCAGTCCGATGGCCCAGCGGCTACGCCAGATCCGGCTCGCAGAGGCCGAAACGAACTCTTCCAGGTGGGCAAAACGGATGGGATGGACCCTGCCGCAGCTCTCCAACTACGAAAACGGCGTGCTTATTTCGCGAGATGCGGCCATTCAGATGGCGAATCGCGTCCCGGGCCTCACCACCGACTATATTTTGAGAGGCGTTACCGACGGCCTCACCGTGGACCTGCGTCGCCGGCTTGAAGAAGTCGAGATCGCCGAAAAGCAGAGCGGCTAGCCGGGCCGGAACGGGATGATGTTGCTCGTGGTCTCGGCCTTTTCGGCGTGACCCATCAGGAACTTTTCGACCAGTTCCTTGGCGGCCTCGAGCACCAACAGCGCTTCATTGGGATCTTCCGGCAACTGGCCAGCCAGGATAACCGCGGCACGCCTGTGCCATCCTAAGATCATTCCCATTCCCATCGAACCCTCGCAATATTTTCTTGGAACGTTTCAGGAACATTCCGCGATGGCGCCCGTTTTGTGTCAGGTAGCGGACAGAAGCGTGACACGCTGATTAACCTATGTAAAGTTGCGTTCTTCAGAGGCCATGGAACTACGGCCACCATTTATTTTCATATGTTCTGAAATTATCTGTTGACGTTTCAGAAGTTCTGAACCAGATTAGCCCCATCGAAACCCCGATGGAGCCGCCGATGTCCGCCGACCTCGCCCTCACCACCAAGATCATCCAAACCTCCGATAACCGCTTCTATCAAGTCACCGAAACCGGTGACGCCAACCTCGCCCATGTCTGGAACGGCATCGAGGTAAAACTCGTGAGCGGACGCAAGGGCACTTGGGCGCCCAAGAAGAACGCCAGCACTGAGCTGGTCCGCAAGGCCGCCGCTCGCGTCATCGTGGAGGCCGTGTGATGTCGGACCTCGCCCTCACCACCACCCTTCCCGCCGTCCCCGCCAAGAGCAACCCGATCGAGGCTGCACGTCTGGCCCTGATCAAGCGCCTGCTCGAGCTGAAAGCCCCAAAAGCCTATCCGTCATTCCCCTCGCCGGGCCACCACGAAGGCGTAGCGCAACATATCCGCGATGCGGCCCTGATTTTCGACGAATGGCTCGCCGCGGTTGGTCACGAAGTCCGCGACAATTCGACAGTCGGAATCCATTTCGGCCTGTTCGCGGGGTCCTTTACCGGCGCGATCGATGGCAATGAAACGGGCGCGGTAGAGGAAGCCGCGGAGGCGCTGCGCGAAGATCGCCGTTCGATGCGGAGGGCGATGTGATGGCCGCCAAGAGCAAGTCGACCAAAACGATAACGATCGATGACATCTACGCCGCGATCAATCCGCTGCCGGCGAAGCTGAGCGCCAAGGGCAAGGTCGCACCTTCCGTTGATTGTCGGATCGAAGCTAACGCCAACGTTTGGGTCGCCATGAGCTGGCGGAAGAGTCTGACTGCCAACGATTGGGACAAGAATTACGAGCACTTCATGGGAAACGATTTCCCTCAAGCGTTCAATAAGGCCGTGGCGTTCATCGACGCACTGCCGAGCGCCGAGCAAGCTAGAATCCAAGAGTTTATGGGGCAGCTTGGAAAGCTGATCGATACCGGCAAAGCCGCTGGCATCACCGTTGATTACATGAATCCGCTCTTGGACACGATGAAGCGTCTCTCCGAGAACATCATCACGTACCAGCCGGAGAAACCGTGATGCACGACCGCACCAACCACAACCTCCTCGCCGAGCAATTCGCCGCCCGCATGCGCGAGCCGGATCCCGCCTACGTCGCGTCCGGCGTGGCGCGGATGGAGGCCTTCGAGCGCAGAGCCAGCGGCCTCGCCAATCCGTTTTCTCAATCCACTCATCCCTCCCGGCCAACGACCGCCGCCAAGGTCGCATCAGAAGGAACGTCACGCATGTCATCGCTGTTCAAGCCCGCCGAAGTCACGTCTGCCTACATGAAGCTCGGCCTGTTGGGCTTTCAGGGCTCCGGCAAAACCAAGACCGCCAGCAAGGTCGTCATCGGCCTTGTGCAGTACATGCGCGAACACGGCATCAGCTACGCCAACAAACCCGTGATGTTTCTCGATACCGAAACGGGTAGTGACTGGTTGATCCCGCATTTCAAGACTGCCGGCATCAAGTTGGAAGCCGCCAAGACGCGCTCCTTCGCCGATCTTCTGACGGCTGTCGATGATGCCGAGGCGAACGGCTCCGCGCTGATCATCGATTCCATCACACATTTCTGGATGGAGCTCACCACATCCTACATGAGGAAAAGGAACCGCACCCGCCTGCAGTTCGAGGATTGGGGCTGGCTTAAATCCGAGTGGGCGAAGTTCACCGACCGCTACGTCAATTCGTCGGCGCATATCGCGCTGTGCGGCCGCGCCGGCTTCGAATATGACTACACCGTCGATGACGAAACCCAGAAGAAGAACCTCGAAAAGACCGGCGTCAAGATGAAGGCCGAAGGCGAGATGGGCTACGAGCCGTCGCTGCTGGTCTTGATGGAGCGCCAGCAGGAGATCGAGGGCAACAAGATCAAGCGCGTCTGGCGCACCGCCACCATCCTCAAGGACCGCGCCGCGCTGCTTGATGGCCAGTCGTTCGAAGATCCGGGCTTCGATGAATTTCTGCCGCATATCCAGATGCTCAATCTGGGCGGCCGGCAGATGGGCGTCGACACTAGCCGCAACAGCCAACACATGATCACGATCGACAAGCGCGACTGGCAGCCGGTGCAGCGGCGCGTCGTCCAGGACGAGATCAAGGACCTTCTGCTGTTGCATTTCCCCGGCCAGACCGCACAGGAAAAAACCGGCAAGGTGAAGTCTCTCCTGGCCGCTTTCAATGCCTCATGGGCCGAAATCGAGGAGGTGATGCCACTACGCGACCTGCGCGCCGGCTACGACAGCCTCTACCAGGCACTGGAGGGCAAGCCCTCGAAATACGCATCCGCGATAGCGAAGGACAATCAGTCCAACGACCTCAACGACAGCCTGCCCGACTTCGCGCCCCTCAAGGACATCACGCCCTCTGCGGAGCTTTTGGCCTCGCGTATCGTGGTGGAAGCCGCCAAGGTCGCCGCACCGGTTGAGCCCGCATTCGATGAATCCCGCTGGCTTGCTGATCTGACCAAGGCGTTCGACGATTGCATGGATTTCGTCTCCTTCGGGCAAAAGCAGCAGGCCATCATGATCCCGGCAAAACCGCTGGCTTCGCCACCGACCTGGGCAAAGGCGCTCAAGCTCGCCAAGCGCTGCACTTCGCGGTTGCTCGACATGGATACCGAGCCGCAGCTTGTGGCCGCCGCCGTGCTCGACGGCCAGCCGGAATTTGCGGTCGCGGCCGGTTAAACCAGCTACCTTCTTGGCGGACACGGCGAGGGAAAGGCGCGGCGACGGTTCTAGCGAGGCCGTCGCCGCCGACCTCTTCACCCGAATTGAGTATCGATGGACAGACGAGCACTTCAATGAGGCAATCCTTGCGAAGTGTCGGGTCACGAGCACACACCGTCGATCCGGCCCCAGTAAGTGTGACACGGGCTTCGTCTGTCCTTCGATGTTCAATTTTCAACAACCCGGAGGGGCACCATGCCCGTACTTGATACCATCGATCGCGTCCGCGTCACGACCTATCGGGGCGATCCAGCGGAGATCGCGGCAATCTTCGCCTGCGCGCCCGCCGATCCGTTCCGGATCGAGAGCGACTGCCTCAACCCGGCCGGCCACAGCATGATCGTCTCTTGCGGCGATATCGTGTGCCGGCATTGCTCGAAGGTGTTTTGGCTATGAAGGTCGCTCGCGTCTTCACCATGATCGAGGGCAACCTTTCGACGCGACGATCGGATGTCGTGAGCCTCATGGCCGCCGATCTGATCAAGCACGACGCGGTCGGCAACGAAAACGATGCGATCCGCGTCTTGATGTGGGGCGGACGCTACAATGCCTTTGACGTCGCCCTGATGGTCGATGACGCGCGCCAGGTGGCGATGCAGGATGTGGTGGCGCGGGAGATGAGCAAGTCGTGAGCCTCGATTGGATCAGAAAAAACTACAACGTGCCTGCCGCTCGCGGAGGCCGCGTCGAATACATGGGTGACGGCAAGCCCGAACTCGGCACGATCTGCGGCGCGAGCGGCAGTCATTTGAGCGTCAAGCTCGATAGCGCCAAACACAGCATGCCGTTCCATCCGACGTGGAAGCTTCGGTATCTCGACGCGGAGGCGAAGTCGTGACCCTTCCCCGCCCCCAACGTCTCTTCCCGCTCGCCCCGGTCGGCAGCATGCTCAAGCGCGTCCCAGCCCCCGCGCCGCGTGTGCACAAGACCTGTTGCGAGCGGGATGGCGCGTATCTCGCGATGGTGCGGCAGTGCCCGTGCCTTAGCTGCGGGATGGAGCCGTGTGAAGCGGCACACGTCCGGATGGCGAGCGCGGCGTTCGGGAAGGCCTCAGGGCTTGGCAAGAAGCCCGAGGACCGCTGGGCTTTGCCGCTGTGTTCGGGAGATCATCGACTGTTTGCGACGTCGCAGCATTCGCGCGGCGAGCATGCGTTCTGGCAGGATCTTGGGATCAATCCGTTGATCACGTGCGAGAAGTTGTATGCGCAGCGCGGCGATTTGGTCGCGATGCGGGCGGTTGTTTTTGTGGCGATAGCGGAACGGAGCAGGATATGACCCCCATCAAAGCAGGGAGCGAGAAATGAACGAACGCCCAATCTTGATGACAAAAGAGCAGATGCGCGAAGGCTTCACTCGCGGGGAAACCTTGACTCAAGAGGAATGGGCCAATCCGCAGGAAATCAAGTGGGTTGACGAACTTATTTCCGAGGGCGCGGCAACAGTCTCTGCGCCATGGGAGTACAAAGACTATTTTCAATGCGAGCGGCGTCGAGTTACTGGCGTTGCAGCTTCTAAGGCCTGATTCAATCGGATACGGAGCAAACTGGTTCTGGTTTGCGATCACCTGAACAGAGAGGAATTTGAGATATGTGGAAGCCAGACATTTGCATCTACCACGGCGGCTGTGACGATGGTTTCGGCGCAGCATGGGCGATCTGGAAGCGCTGGCCGGATTGCCGGTTTGTGCCCGGCATCTACGGCGAAGCCATCGACGGCGAGGAGGCGCGAGACAAGAATGTTTTGTTCGTCGATTTCTCGTTTAAGCGCGAGCCGATGCGCGTACTGGCTGCGGTCGCAAAATCCGTCATTGTGATCGACCACCACAAAACCGCCGAAGCCGAGCTCGCACCTTGGGACGTTCACCTCGGGAATGGTCAGTCGGCAACGCCGGAGTTTTTGGTTAACCACCTATACGATCCAGCCCACGCCTACGATCCGCCCATCGTTGCTTGGTTCGACATGACCCAATCCGGCGCCGTGATGGCGTGGAAGTTTGCCCGTCCCGAAAAAACCGTTCCGCTGTTCCTTGAATTAATTCAGGATCGCGACCTCTGGAAATTCGAGTTTGGCGAAGCGACGAAGCAATTCTCTGCCGCCCTCCTCACCTATGAGCAGGAATTCAACCTCTGGGATAAGCTCGCCGAACGGGAGTCGACGTCGCACTTGATCTCAGACGGCGCCGTGATCCTCCGTGCGCACAATGCCAACATCCGGAAGTTCATGGCCGATTGCTACATGGACACGATCGACGGACATTCGGTTCCCGTCGTCAACGTCCCCTATCACTACGCCAGCGACATGGCTCACGCGCTGCTATCGCGCTTTCCCGGCGCGCCCTTCACCGCATGCTGGTTCCGGCGCCGCGATGGCATGATCCAGTATTCGCTGCGCTCCGAGAATCATCGGCTTGACGTCTCCGAGATCGCCAAGAAATTCGGCGGCGGCGGTCATCGCAACGCGGCGGGCTACCAGGTGATCGCAAACCAAGGGCCGGTTGCTCCGATGGTCGCTTGAACCAAATCTTCCCCTAAAACCCGAAAGCCCTCAACCCCATGACGATCAGCAAATTCACCCGCATCAACTTCGACGAGCACATCACCCTGTTGGAAGCCAGCACCCATGACGCCGCGATCGCCAGTAACGAGGCCTTCGTTCTGGCGATGGGTCGCGCCGTCAAGCGTGGCCGCGAGAAGGCGAAGTCCGGCACTTTCGTCGACCATACGCCGGCAATCGGCGCCAGGCGCATCTACGGCACGTTTCCGGTGTCCAGCTGCGGCTCGCCGGCCGCGATGTGTGCCGAGCGCGGGGCTAATCCTGCGGGAGCTGCAACCTTGCGATGAAACAACGAAGACTACGCCGATCACACGTAAGCATAAACAGAAGAGGAATATATGATGGAAAACGTACTTTTTACGGCCGCTACCGGCATTGTTATTATCATCGGCTTTTCGCTTTGGTTTTTCCCGACATGGAACGTCTGGAGTTCTCGCAAGGCTGGCGAAGCCGATTTGGCTCAAGCCAATTTCGAACAACAAATTCAGATCGCCGAGGCCAATGGTCGCCTACAGGCCGCGCAATTGAACAAACAAGCGGCAATCATCGAAGCCGAGGCGGTTTCTCAACAAATAACGATCATCGGCGAACACCTCAAACAGCATGACCTTTATCTGCGCTGGCAATGGATCGAGATGATGAAGCATCGCGATGGCGAGACGATCTATGTTCCGACCGAAGCAAACCTTCCGATCCTGGAAGCGATGCGGAGATCGTCCGAACACTAACGGAGGCTGCGCCAATTGGCGCAGGCTGGAAGGAGGGAAACATGACCGTAATCACATTGATGGCCGTAGCCCTGCAGCGGCAGCTTCTTGACCGGCGGGAACTATTCAAATTCGGCCTCAACACCCTGCCGCTCTCTGAGTGCGAAGAGAGCATGACGGCCGTGCTGGAGGAATCCGGGAAGGCCGCCGAAGCGGCCATATCCGAGCCAGATATGGGGAAACCCTCCTAAAATGCCCCGCCAAGCCCTTGCCAGCGGTCAGGAACGCCCTGCCCTCCAATCGATCGGTCTGCACCCAACCGCTGACTGGCTCAACATCGAGCAAGCCGCCGCTCACCTTCGCCTATCGATCGAAGACTTCAATTACTATCGCCTGCTCAACAGGATCCCGGCGCCACTAAATGGCGAATTTTGGTCGCGTGCGAGCCTTGTCCTGCGTTCTCGCGCGCCCGACAAAGAGCGACTCTATGGCATTTACGTGATTCAGTTCATGGAATTCATCAAGATTGGCTTTTCAAGCCACCTTTACCATCGGCTGGCGAGCTTACAGACGGGCTTGCCCCTCCGGATGAAGGTGCACAAGGTCATCGAAGGTCCGGGCCGCGCCCGCGAGCGACAGTTGCACCACCGGTTTGCCACATATCGCACACAAGGCGAATGGTATCGGCACGAAGGACGGTTGGCCCTTTGGATAGAGGCGGGTTGCAAATGACCTTCGCGGCCATCGATCTCATCCCCGAGGAAGTCCGAGCCGCCTTTGCGGGGTCCCCTCACTTGACGATGCCGGCGCTAGCCAAGGCACTCCGGATGGACTTAAAGACGCTTACCAGGCACCGGGAGGCCCAAAATCTCCCGGTGCATATCAAGGGAACCGGCCTTGAGCGGCGGCACTACGTCTGTACCCTTGCCGACGTGGTCGAGTTCTACCGGCGTACGGGGGTGGCATGTCAGTCTTTCGGGTCCGAGGTTCGCCCTATTTCCAATTCGATTTCCAGATCAAGGGTCATCGCTTTTACGGGACCACGTCCCTTGCGAATGAACGTAAGGCTCGTGAGTTCGAAGACGGCCGCAAAGCCGAAGCCCGGCGCCTAGTCAAGGAATCCCTTGAGGCCGGCCGGCGGCCGATGACGGTCGGCGCGGCGTGCGATCGATGGTGGGATCAGGTCGGCCAGCACGGCAGCGACCCGGATCTGGAGCGGGCATTGGACTGGCTGAAAACCCAGATCGGCCCTGAGGTTGCGCTGCACGACATCAACGACGATATGGTCTCCGCGGCCGTCGAGGCCCGCAGGAAAGGCGTCATGCGCGCCGGCCGGGACGCCAAGGGCACCCAGCTTTATCGACCGATCGGCAACCGCACGGTCAACAAGACCGTTCCATCACTCTTGCGCCGCGTCATGAACAAGGCGCGCAAGGCATGGTCGGTCACGATCCTGAAGGAACCGGACTGGAAAGAGCACTTTCTCCCCGAACGCAAGCAGCCGGTTCGCGAGATTACCCCTGCGGAAGATGCCATACTCGACGCCGTCGAGAGCCGCGAATTCGCCGGGCTTCGGGAATTTGCCGAGATCATGGGCCTGCGGCGAAAGGAAATGCTTCTGACGTGGCCGCAGGTGGATTTTGATCAGCGTATCATCCGGATCGTCGGCAAAGGCGGCGTGCCGGCCATTCTGCCGCTGACCATGCGGGCCTATGAAATCCTTTGGCGCCTGCGCGGCCACGACAAGCTTTGGGTGTTTACCTTCGTTGCCCAGCGCACCAGGCGCTGCCCGAAGACCGACCGCAAGTTCATCAAGGGCCAACGCTACCCGATGACCTATTATGGCATCGGCACCAACCGGCGCCGCAAATGGGCCAAGGCGGGCGTGGATGCGCGCTTGCACGATACGCGTCACACGACAGGCCAGCGCACCCTGCGCGCCACGGGTAACCTGAAGCTCGTGCAGACGCTATTGCGGCACACCGAGATCAGAACGACCGCGATGTTCTATACCGATACCACTTTCGCCGATCTGCGCGCTGGCATGGAAAGCGTGGAATCCCAGAAAAAATCCCAGAGCGGAACTCTGCCGGATGCCAAGCCATTGAAGGACAAAGCGTAAATCCTACACGACCCCCGTCTTTCGATTCCGAGGGTCGGGAGTTCGAATCTCTCCGAGTGCGCCAGAGGAAATCATCATCAAATGTTGATTTTGTTGGGTTTTCGTTCGTTTTCGGCCTTGGAGGAAATCACCCCTCGCCGCGAACGCAACGGGATCAAAGCGGACGTAACACCGCGCTAGCGGACGCAAAGTCCCAGAATAAATCCCAGACCCGTTCGCATTCTGTCCGCACGCTGACAAAAAGACCCGCCGTCCGGCTAAGGACAGCGGGTCAAGGGCGATCGGGGTTCTAATTCGACCGCAAGGTTCCGCTCCGGGGAGCAGTTCCCGGGTGCGGTTTTCGGAATCTACCAGCCCTGTTCCAGGCGTTTGTCGGCCGAAAGCCGCTCGCGCAGCAAATATCCCTCCAGCGCCCAAATCTTGTTCCGGGCATTGTCGCGGGCGATGCGCCGGCCGATCGACTCATCGAAGTTGGCGTAGCTAGCCGCGGCACTTTCTCCGAGAACGATGAAACCATTGCGCAAGGTCAGCGCACAGACCGTCATCGTGGTGCCCGGAAAGACGTGATAGGCCTCCGACACGATCGCAGCATCGATCAGCGTGGGCGTGAGGCGTGGGGCATTGAGGCCCTTGGTTTGCAGTTCGGCCTCGATCGAGGCCTCAGTTGCAGCGAGTGGCATGGTGGTTCTTCCTCTTGCGGGATTGCCGGCATCCGGCCGGCGCGGTTTCTCTCAAAACGGGATATCGCTCATCACGCCCCGGAACGCCGGAACTACCGGGGTTGCGCGGATGCCGTATTGCTTGGCACGGTTCTCTTTGGCCGTGAGCCAGGCGAGCTGGGCCCGGCCTCGATCGTTGACGCGGCGGTTGTCGAGGCTGGCGCCGTTGTCGTGATCGACGAAGTGTTTGTCGGAGGGTCGCGGTAGCCCCATCCGTTCGGTGATGATGACCCGATGCATCAGGACCGTGACGTTCTGGTCGCCTTGGCGGATTGATCGTCGGGCATAGACCAGGCCGCCATGCATTGGATGGGACACGGCATAGGTCCACTTCCACTGCATCAGGAAGTCGTAGTCTTCCGGGGAGACTTTGACGACGTATTGGGTGCGGGCGCCGATGATGATGGTGCGGTGAGGAAGAATATGATTCAGCGCGGCACCTTCGATGCTTCGGCAGCGGAGAAGTCAGGCATCAGCGAATGCGCTGCGCAGGTGATCGCAAACCAGAAGCAGCTTGCTCCGTGTCCGATTGAATCAAGCCTTCTTCCGACCTCACACCCCACCCGGCTGCACGTAGCAATAAACGTAAAGCCCCCGGCTCAAGAACAGCACGCCATGCCCGGTCGGATTCCCCCGGTCCCATTTCAACTTGTGGTCCGGGATCTCGATCTCGGTGCCGTTTTCGACATGCGGTCGATGCAGCGGCGCATCGTCGCGCGGATCCGTGATGGTGACGTAGGTTTTGCCGTCCCGGATATGGATCTCGTCCGCCCAATAGGCGTCCGCTTCACCGCAGCAAGAGACGCTGGGATTGTCCGGCTGCATCAGGCCCTGATACCAATCACGCACGGCCGGATCCGATTTGCCCCATTGTCCTTCGTCATGGGCGTGCGCCAGCCCGATCGCAGCGAGCCCGACAACAAGCACGAGCATCAGCATGATGAAGAACCGCCCGACCAGGCCCATGTTTGGCCGGAAGCGATCGACCAACGTTTCGACGACAAATGCGACGGCGCCGAGCGCGAGTGTCACGAGCAGCGTGAGAGCCAGTTTGCGAGGTTCCATCATCAGTGCTTCGGCGGCCAGAGGATGACCATCAGCTCGTGCGCGATGTAACCAAGCCCGGCCGCGAAGGCGAGGACACCACCCCACAGCAGTTTGGCAAGCGAGCGGGCACCCGCCTGCCGCTGTCGTTCCGCCTCGAAACGCTTGATCGCCGGCTCGACCTCCGCAAGCTTTTTGGTCTGTAGCGCAACGGTTGAAGCGAGCGCCTCCTGTTGCGATTTCAGGCCATCCATTTTCTCATGGAGCCGCCTTCGGCCTTCCGTGGCTTCGCGGTCCTGCCGCTGCCAGGTCTCGGTCAAATTGGTGACCGAGGCCTCGAGCGAGCCGATCGAGCGGCTCACCTCATGCATGCTGTCGGGCATCGGCGGGGCCAGCCGGCTACAGTATCGGCATCGCGAGCCCAAGCCCCGGCGCCAAGGCATCGAGCCCGACCTTGACGCCGACCAGCCCCATCAGCTTGGCGAAGATCGCAGCCTCATCGCCCAACAATGGCGCGCAGCCGAGCTTAAGATAGACCGGCAGCCCCGCCTTGATCTGGGCTACGAAGTCACGCTTCTTCTGGAACAGCTGCACCAGGATGAACTGGCCGGTTGGAGCGGACGCCGTCGGCAGCGATAGCAGAAATTTGACCGCGGCCGGGTAGCAGGCATGGCTGATCGGATCGCTGAAGCTGGTCGGGTCGCTGGCATTCGTCAGCGTTGCCGCGTCGGCGTCCGCCGCGTTGAAGTCGGCAACGATGCCGTCGACCACTTCCTTTTTGATCGCGGCGAGATCGCCCATGAACTTCGTCAGCGGATCCGTGCGGGGTACCGCCGACGCGGTAGCGATGAGCGGCTTCAGCCGGATCTCCGCGGAAGCGTCGCCCGGAAAGGCGAACATGCCGCCGAGCAGGATCGCGAGGATGACGGCCGGCTTGATGGCGCTCGCCGGCACACTGACCAGCGGTCCCACCTTGCTCGAGGAGATGCCGATCAGCGCCGTCAGGATCACGCCATTGGCTTGTGCAATCATCCCGACCACCCACTGCACGGAGGGTGCGTACTGCTGAATGATCGTTGGAGCATGATCGATGCCGTAGCCGGCAATGAAGACAAGAAGGTTGGTCCAGATACCGAACCAGAAGGTGAATTTCGGATCAATCTGCGGCATGTTTTAGGTTCCTTTTTCTAGGTGATCGATTTGAGGTGAGGGAAAGGTTTGATTCAGCGCGGCACTGCCGGCGCTTCAGCAGTGGAGAAGTCAGGCATCAGCGAACGCCCTGCCCAGGTGATCGCAAACCAGAAGCAGTTTGTTCCGTGTCGGATTGAACCAGCCTTCAATGATCGATTTGAACGTGGCTTGAGAGGATCAGCATCAAGTCTCTAAGTCTCTTGGCGAGATGTGATGGAACGGCACCGTCAGCGGCATCGGGAAATAGCCGCAGGTCCGCAACGCCCACACCATGAACGCCGAACAGATGATGTGATCGACGTCGTGATGATGGCCGGGATCGACAAAGCCGAAGATGGCCTTGTGGTCATAGGCGGTACCGATCTTCGAATGCACGAAGCCGTAGAATTTAGATTCCTGCTCATCACTGCACGGCAGGTGCACCAGCCGTTCGGACTTGGAGCCATCCGGCAGCGTCAGCAGCGTATCGACGTCATAGCCGACCGGGCGCGCCGCCACCCCGAGATCGATATGCGCGCCGACGCAATCCCGCCCGTCCGGAGTCAGCGCCTCGACGTGGCTTGGCGTGAACGGCATCGAGACGCCGGCCTGAAGGCGGATCAGCTTCGAGGACAGGCTCGATCCGGTGACGAAGCGGAGCGTGATCATTTCAGGCCGTCCCGGGCGTTCTTGTCGTCTTCGGATGCGACGCACTTCGGAATTTCCCCGGAGCGCGTCGGGCCGTAGCCCCAACCATCCGGGCACACCTGTATCATCGGATTGCCGGACCGCACGGGGTCGCCGGGGTACACGCAGTCGAGAGCGCGACAGCGGGGCTCGCTTTGATAGCTCTCACCGATCGAGCGGGCATAGTCGCCGCGCGGCGCGCCGAAGTTCTGGGCGAGTGCAGTGCCGGCGAGAGCCGCCAGTGCCATTGCGAGGAGAAACCGGTTCATGCCCGCTCCAATCCGAGACTGTCGATGGTTTCGGGTCCAGCCAGGCCGTCGACATGCAGGCCCCTGGCTTTCTGGTAGGCGCGAACCGCGTTAGCCGTCTCACGGTCGTAATTGCCGTTGACGACGATCGGCGCGGACAGCACTCCCGAAGCGTTGAGCGCGAGCTCCAGCGCCTTGACGCTGTCGATATCGCTGGTATCGAGCAGTCCGACTCCGAGGCCCTGCGGAACGGGCGCAATCTGCGGAACGATCACCGGCGCTTCGAGATGCGGCAGCGCCGTGCCGATCGCAAATTCCGGCCGCAGCTGCGCGATCCGCAGCAGCACCGGCACGATGCCGAGCTGCACGTCATAAGTGGTCGGCGACCAGACGCCGTCAGAGACGTACTTGCCGCCCGCACCCGTCGGTCTGTCGTAGATCGAGGTGCCGGCCCAGAGGTAACCGGTCGGTCGGCCGCGCATGCGCGGGCCCCAGCCATTCCATCCCTCGCCTCTGTAGCAACCATACTCCATCGCCCACGGATGGGTGTTGTCGTCGATGCCGTCGTAATGGATGTAGAATTTCATCGCGTCGAGGCGGGATTTGAACGGCCCTTTGCCGCGCGGCACGTTGACGGAGACGCGGTCCCAGCGGTCGCCCTGCCCCAGCGCCCGGGTCGGATCGCAGTTGCTTTCACGCAGCTCGAGCACGCCGATGAAGGCAGCCGGGATCTGCGTGCCCTCAACCGCGGCCTGGTAGACGTCCATGTTCTCAGGCCGCAGGATCCGCTTCGCTGCCGCATCGATCGCGCCGGTCTTGGAAGGCGTCACCGACAAATGCGCCAGATAGGCCGCGTACTCGCTCTCCAGCACCGCGTAGGGGTGTTGCATGCATCTGCTCCAGTGGATGATGAGGGAAAAGGATCAGGCCGCCTTGGCGAGCCAGATCGGATCGTTGTCGTTCGATGCCGGAACGAGGTCGCGCTTGAGCAGCCAGTTGACGAAGAACTTGGTCGGCAGGTCGGCCGCGATCGGCACAGCCGCCGCAGAGTAGGTGTTCAGCGTGCCGTGGGTGCCGTCGCCGGTGCCGAAAAACGGAGTGCCGTCTGCCACCCAGAGGCAATCGATCGGAACAGTCGCGCCGCCGCCGCCCACGTTCGACAGGTACTGCGCAAAATCAATCCCCGCATCCGGATCGCCATTGGCGGGCACCAGCGTGCCGAGGATGTACGGATTCCAGCTCGTGTAGACGAAGCCACTCAAAGCAAAACTACCGGTGCACGACTGGGCACCGGCATTGCGCGCATTCCATTGACTGCCGCTGACCTGTGTCGTGAGCGGCGACATCGTGATCGCAACCAGCCGGGTAGAGGTTGGCACAGCCGCCCGCAGCGTCGCCCAATAGGTCTTTTCGATGGCAATGAGCGCCGCGCCGTTTGCCGCCGCGGAGACGTCGTTATGGACCATCTCCACCATCAGGCCGTGCGCACCCCGCGCGAGATACTGCCGGACCAGGCCGCCGCCGAAGCTGTTTTCGGTGTTGGCCGCCGTTCCAGGCACGGCCACCGAATAAAACGGATAACCAGCCAGCGTGAAGGCGCGCTTGAAAGCGCCGGTGGCGCCGTATTGATCGCCCTTGATCACGCTACCGGTCGGATTGGCTTGGTTGGCATCGTTGACTTGCGCCGCGATACTGTCGCCGAACAAGGCAATTACCTTCTTGCCGGCCGCAGAGGTGCAGGCGACGCGGGCGACACCTTCCATGCTGGCGTTGTCGCCAGTGATGCTGGTGTTGAAGGCCGACCAGTTCGTGCTGGTGTTCGGGGTCGAGGCCGCGGCGGTTGAGGTGGCCTGGATGTCGCCAAACCCGTTGGTGGCAACCGTCGATTGCGATCGTACCGTGTTGGGTTTGGTGGACTGGATGTTGCCGAGCACCGTGACGGCGCCAAGGCCGGCGGTACGCTGATAAGTCAACGTGGTGCCATCCACCACCGTGATCGTCGCCGGCGTCGAGGCCGTGGTGTTATAGGTCGATGGCGTGAAGCCGGAGAAGTTCAGCTTGTTGCCGGTGCGGTAGTTCGCCGTGCTTGCGACCGTGATCGTGACTGTAGTACCGACCTGAACCGCCGTCAGTGCGGTCTGCTGCACCGGCCGGTCGCTCTCGAGCTGGATCGCATAGGCGGTCTGGGCCGTCAGCGTCACGCCCACCGCGGGGTCGTGAGTGACGACGTAGCCGCTCGGCACCGTCAGCGTGTTGCCGGAGATCGCGCCGCCATCGGCCTGCATCTGCGCGAAGGTTTTTGGCGTCAGCGTCGATGGCGTCACCGTGTCATCCAGCTTCTGGATATTACCAGCCGCCGTGCTGTCGTTGACGACATTGCTCCACGTCACCTGAACCAATGTCGCGCCGGACTGGTTGTAGCCGGCCGCTGTATTGGCTTGGGTGGCGTTGACCCCGGTCAGATAGGAGATTTTGAGATTGGTCGAGGTGCCGAGTGCGGTTTCCTGGCCCGCACCTGCGATCGCGGCATTGACCCAGATGTTGGCGTAATCGGCCTGCGGAGCCGTGCAGGTCTGCATCGGAAAGTCATAGATGCGGGTCGAAATAATATGGTTGGTGCCGACCGCTCCGGTATCGAACGGCACCTGCGCGCGGGTTGCGCCGGAGATTGTCGTCGGCGTTACGCTACCGCCGCTGCCGCCGGAGGTAAATCCGGATGTGCCATAGCTGTTGGCAAATTGCGCCGATACCTGCGCCGGAGCGACAATCGCCAACAGGAAGGAAAGAAGAATTCTGAACATCTTATTGAATCCCCGGTCGCACATCGATACTCTGGGAAGCCCCGCCGCCCGATGGCGCCGTGATCGTGATGCCGGTGTTGGACCCCATGTCAAAGCTGTTGGAGGCGGTAAACGTCGCGCCGCCCGAGAACGTCATCGAGCGGAACGAGCACCACATGCATGTCGCCGTGCCGCTGCCGACGCTGATCGTGTGCGCCGGCGTGATGACGTTGTTGGTCATGAAAGAGATCAGCTTGGTCGTCGTACCCGTCAAAGTGAAGGCATTGGTGACCGTCGTCGTCCCGCTGGTCGGGAATTCCAGAATGTTCGGCCCGGTGATACCCAGCGTCGCGAACGTGTTGGACCCCAGGACATTGACGCCATTGTTGGCGGTGAAATTGACGATGCTGTAGCTAAGCCCGCCACCGCTGAACGCCACGAAAAAGGCCGCACTGACGCCGGTCATGGAGATGGTCGAGCTATTCGCCGCGAATGTCAGGTTGGTGGTGGTTGCCATGTTCCACGCAGTGGCGATTCCGCTTAGCGTCCATGTACCGCTCCCCATCTTCAGGTTGCGCGTGCCGGTGCCGGTGCCGCTGAATCCACCGTTGGCCGTCAGCGTCACATTATTGTTGTTGACGCTGAAATCGAGAATGCAGCCGGTCGTCGATGCGGTGCAGGCGCCGAAGGTGATCGACTGCACCGCCACCGTGGTGTTGACGGTGATCGTGCAGGTTACACCGCCGACGCAGGTAGCGGCGTCGAAGGTCACGGTATCAGCCGAGCCGGGCACGGACGCGCCGGTGGCGCCGCCGGTGGATGCCGACCACATCGCCGTGCTGGCGCCATCCCATGTGCAGGTAACCGTGCAGACACCGAACCGCGATGCGGCATCGGCGGGGCAGACGTAAAGCAGCGCGAGGAAAAGAAATGCGAGAATGCTGCGCAGGTTCATGTCAGTTGTCCAGGTAATAGACCGTGCCGGAGCACTGCACTGCGGAGCCGAGGTTCAGCACGAAATTGTTGGTGCTGGTGGTCGTGAAGTACGGCTCGCCGGAAATCGGCAGCATGAAGGTGTTGACCGTCATGGCGCCGGTGACGCCGGTCGAGGTCCCGTTCTGCAGCGTGGCCACCACCGCCGAGGCGCAGGCAAAGAAGATGCCGTAGACCTTGATGATGCCGACAGATCGGGTCACCAGCGTGTTGTTGCCGCTCGAGGCCGCGCTGACCACCGCGCTGGAGAGCTGCGCCGCGCCGAAATACGCGGAAGGCTGCGGCGACTGCACGCCGGAGCCGACATCGCGGGATTTCATCGTGACGCCAGTCCCAGGCGTCAGCACGATGGTGTTGTCGGCCGCAAATGCCGGGGACGTCATCAGCGCGTGGGCAATAAGCGCGGATGAGAGCAGTAGCGCTGTGAGACGTTTCATGGGGCAAGTCCTCCCGCCAACGCTCCCGCGTATTGGCTGTTGCATTGATCGGTTAAATCGAGCGAGTTGGAGCAAGTAGGCGGTGGTGGGGTCACGCCCGCGGACACACCGCAAAATCCTGCCGGGCAGCCGTTGAACTGCGCGAATGCCGCGCCTCCCGCCAGCGCCGCCAGCAGCAGCGCGGTGCCGCCGGCAATCCAACGTCGGGGCATCACTGCCACCACCCGGTCACCAGCACCGATGTACCCGTACTGATCATTGAAATCGCGTTCGGCTCGGTCATGCCGTCAGGCGTCGAATACGAGCCGCCGTCGCCGGCATTGGCGCTGGACGCCCCCTTCAGGCACCAGGTGCCGGCCGCGCCGATCACGGCCGTGCCGAACTGCGAAAAGCAGACCGCGGTGGCGCCCTCTACCTTGAGGATGACCTTGTTGTGCGTGCCGCTGGCCAGCAGCGCTGTGGCCGTACTCGGTGTACCGCTGGTTGCGGCTGAGATATTGGTCGGCGCGGCGCTCGCCGCACCACCACACGGCACTGCCACAGTACCATTCCAGCACATCTCGACCTTGCCATCGACATTGCTGCCGCCAACGGTCGGGAAGCTCGATTGTGCGAAGGATGCACTCGACCACAACAGCGCAAACACAAGCGCCACGAAAAAGCGGGAAATCATTCTCATTTTGGATGTCCTCTGGTGATGAGCCGCGCCGATTGAGCGTGTCAAGCGCGAGCTGGCAGATCCGCTTCTCTCAGTGCGTCTGGCAATTCGTAGCGGTGTAGGCTGCGCCTGTGCCCGGAATGGTTAGCCCGTTCATGGTCAGGACGCCGTAATCGACGCAACTGCCCTGCGCCCCCGTAGCGGTGCCGTTGAAGCCTCCGCTAAAATTGGCGTTCGCTCCCGCGCCCTTTATGTCGATGAATTTCTGCCCGATGGCGCGCCCCGTTACATCAATCCATGTTCCAGACAGAAATTTTGTGGCACCGAATAGCCGGGCAAAATTGCCGAAATCGACCACCGCGGAGATGCCGGGATTGCCAGCTCCAGGAGTCCCGACTTGGGAGATGTTGGTTGAGCCCAAATTATCTACATCGAATATGCTCAAGAAGTTTCCGGTGCGGACGCTGTTTACGTCCAGCACACTGCCTTGCCCGGCAAAAAAAGCTTTATCAGTCTGAGTATTGACGGTATCCACCGTCAGACACTGCACGATCGCAATCCCGAGATCGCGCGACTGAAACAATGTCCCGCCCGCTAATCCCGTATAGCGAACGACGACATTGGTCTCAGTCGCAGGAAGGCTGGAGCAATCCCCCTGAAGTGTCACGAGATGATAGCCGAGAGGAGAGCCGAAGAAGTTGATGGTCGATGCAGTGAGATAGGTACCATTGCAGAGTTGCACCAACACAGGGTTGCCCTGCGTGTCCATGTTGAATTTGGCGTACTGCAGCGCAGCTGCCGGCGTCGCAAAATTGCCAGACCCGGCACATCCACCAAGCCCGTCGGAGACCGTATCGCTCGGCGAAGCGCCTCCGACATAAATGGTATAGGTATTTGCAGCCCATCGCTGTACGCGCTGCAAATCAGGCACATTCCAAGCCGATGAGATGACCTCATACTTAAGAGACTGGCCCGGCTGCAGTCGCGTCGTGGTGACACCAGGTGCGACGATGCGCTTTCCACGCGTATCGATGTTCTGAAACTCGATCACGCACGGAACGGTTGTGTAATTCGATGTTGCCGTCAGCGTGACGTCATAGAACGCCGCGCCAGCCAGCGGCACAATCGTATTGCAAGCCGCGTTCGTGAGCGTCGTGGGTGCGGAAAGCGGAGTTCCTATGGAGCCAGGAAAAGGCGATGCCCATACTCCATCCCCGCGCCAGAAGGTCGAGGCAGAAGCGCCAGCCCCCGAATTCAAATTGGCGGCCGGCAGGTTTCCGGTGACGTCCGAACCGAGCCGAACGCTGCATGTATTGCTGGCGCAGTTGATTGTCTTGTTCGTCAGCGCCTGGCTTGCGGCAAGCGTTGCGAGCGTATCCGATGTGTTCGGAAGCGCGTAGGTCTTCACCGAAGAGGCAGGCCCGGTAAACTGCATGAACGCGTTGTTGGTGCCGCCCTTCGGTCCCGTCAAAGGCGACGTGCCCGGTGTCACCTGCGCGTGCACGGGCGCGCAGCAAAGCGTAAGCGCCAGCACAAGAATGCTGCGAAACTTCATGTTGAAAAATTCCTTGGATGATTTTAGTAAGCGCCGGTGCCGTCCGGCAGCGGTGTCAGCGTGATCGATCCGCCATTGCCGTCGATCGGGTAGGAGTAGTTCACCACCGCAAATTGGGTCTGGCCAGCAGTCGGCGTGATGGTGATGTTGTTGATCGCCGCATCGCCCTTGCCGTCGACCACGCGCAGTGGCTTGAGCCGCGCCGACCAATCGACCGTGACCGCGAAAGGCGCGCCCGCAGCCTGTTTGACAATCAGCACGTCATCGCCGGGTAGCGCCGCATAGGGTGAGGTGAACGCACCGACACCGGTCAGGATTTTCACCGTGCGGCTCGCGGCGTCGATGCCTGATATCGGCACCATCGAGACGACATTGGTCAATGCGTTCCACGCCGGAACGTAGGTATTGGCCGGATCCGGCAGAACAGCTGTTTTTGCAACGCCGGCAAAGTTGATCGAGACTGTCCAAACGCCATTGTTCTTTGCAATAGCAACAAGCCCTGACCCCGTCACCCTGGACGGAAACGGCGCCGCCGTATTGACGCGGATGTTGGCTGGCAGCGTCATGGCAGGCCGTAGGGGTTGGAGGCAGGTTGAGCAACCGGCATGGAGGTGACACCACCGCTGATGATCGGCAGCTTGCCGACAAACAATTGTCGTGTGTCGGCACCATCGAACATTGTCATCGCGGCGCCATACGTCTTGTGCCCCAGTTTAGCCATGAGCGACGCCGGAATTCTGATCTCGACGCGCCCAAGATCGACGACGGTCAGCATGTTGCCGAGCTGGGCTGCAATGATTGGTCCGCCCTCGCCGATCGATCCGACCGACGAAAACCCGCCAAAACCGCCGTCATGATGATGGTGGTAGCCCCGGATCTCGAATTGGAACGCAGAACCGATCTGGCAGACCATGACGCCGGTCGAAGGCACGTAGCTGGTCACGTAGCCGGTCATGGTGTTTTTGCCGGTCGGGTCAGCGATTGTCACGGACGCCCCAGCCAGGATTGCAAGGTTGAGCTCGACCACAGGCGCGATCGCCTGCATCTCGTTGCCGAACGGATAGTCCTTGATTGTGAGTGGCGTGACTGATGCGGTGACGATGACGCCCGAGGTCACCGTCCAATTGCTGCCGGCAAAATCTCCCGGTTGCGCCAATGTCCGCCCCGAAAGATCGATCGCCTCGCCGGTATCGTCATCGAACAGACTGACCGTGCGAAGAAAGTCTTCGCGGTTGGTCTGCTCGGGGAAAAGAACGGGGTTCGCGTACATCAGAGCTTGATGTAGATGGTTGCGAGCCCTACCGGAGATACGATCGGGTGCGCCGCGCCGCTGGTGTTGTCTGACGTGACATGGATGGTATTGTTGCCGCTAAACGTCGAAGTGGCGCCCCAACTGCCAGAATTCGAGGCCGGAACAACAACGCAACCCCCGCCGCCGCAGTTCGCTACCGAAGCGGCGCTGACGTTCGCAGGCGTCGAGGTTAATGGAATGCCGGTACCACCACCTCCCGGAGCGACCGATATGGAGTTGAGGGCACTTGACGTGATCCCCGCAGGCAATTGGTTGACGGCAAGCGTCTGGCTTTCAGATCCGCCAAAGCATCCCAATGTGCTTGCGAGACACCCGCCAACGCTCGTTGTTCCGAAATACGTGGCGGTCAGTCTTCCTTTCGCGCCGGCGCCCTGGTCATCAAGCGCTGCAAGCGTGCGGCCCGACCAATCGGGCAGCGCGATGGTCTTGTTCGCATTGTAGTCATTCAACGCGTTACCGCTACGGCCGCCAGGCGCTACAACGAGATTTGAATCGACACCATAGAGATAAATGAACAGCGCCTGCGTGTCCGCATTCGCGCGCTCGGTTGCGCCGCTTGTTGCGTTGCCGATCGTCAGGCCATTGGTGCGGGCAAAGCCTGTGAGGGGGCCCGTACCGTACCTTGCCTTGAGATCGCCGGTGGCAAGCACCGTTGTCGGATCAACCGTGCCACCACCACCACCACCACCACTCGACGGGCCCAGCACCTGCATCGTGGTATCGACCAGCGGCGAGCCGCCTGAATCCGTCAAACGGATATGGATCAGCCCGTCCGCCAGCCAGTGCATGGGCACCCGGCCTGCCTGGTCGCAGCTTAAGGGGTTGGAGAGCGGCTGGGTCAGCCCAAAGTCAGCAAAGGCATTCTGCGGCGTGCCGACCGTACCCGCAACGAAGAAGCTGAGCAGGCAGCCCGAGGCGACATTGCCGGACGAATCAACCTGTGGGACCAGGGCGAGCGGGGTGGTGCCGGCGGCATGGACGGGCGCCGACGCCAGGCATAAAGCGACAATTGCTAGCAATTTCAGCCGCTTGAGAAGCGTCATGTTAAGATTTCCCGTGAGAATTGAGGGCCGTGGTTGCGTGGAGTCCGTGCCGCGGGTAGTTTTGTCGGATGCAATACGCTTTGACCGCCGCTATGGCCGCAGCTTGGCTCTGTGTCAGCTACCCCTATGGGTTAGCTCTTTTCGTCCTGGGCGCTGCTTGGCATCGGGCCCTGCAGCGACCGCATCACATGGTCGGGCAACTGAAGTCCCCTCATGAAGTCGTTGGGTGAGGCCTTGACGCCGATCGCCTTTGCCGTTCCCGCAAGGTTGCGTGACGCGATCCTGAATAGCCCAACGGTTCCGGCTGAAGGCTTCGTGATCAGGCTCTCGTAAGCCGCCGCCCATTTGGCCGCGCTCGATGCAGTCGCGGGCGCCGCCAGCACTTTGGCGAGGACGGTACCGCCCAACACGCCGCCTAGGATCGCAATCGGCGTGACAATGTCACCATGCGCAATTGCCGTGCCTGCGGTCACAGCCGTAGCGGCGAGCCCTGCAGCATTGACCGTCTGGCCCGAACCAGACGGATTCCCGAATTTCGAACCTACTTCCTTAAGCCGCTGCGAAATCATCGCAATGTCGTCGAGCGCTTGACGTTGTTTCCCGGCGTTCCCAAACAGAACCGCTTTGGCCTGCGGGCTGTAAGAACTCCATTGCGACACAAAAACGTCGGGAGAAAACTGCCCCGTGCGCGGAGAGACACCAAGGTTGCGGATGATCGCGCCAGCTAGGTCGGTTCTATCTTCCTGGGGGATAGCCCGCACAAGTTTGGCGAGTGTTGCAACATCCCCCCGACTTCCTGACTTCGCATAGGAATCGATTGCCGAAAACAGCGCCTCGTCGCTCTTTTGACCGCGCCCGATCACAGAATCCGCAAGCTGTTTCATCGGTCCATGCGGTACTGGCATAGCGTCAGGTCGCGTCGTCTCGGCCAATTCCCCAATCAATTGCCGCGCATCTTGGCCATTACGCAAGGTGTCGGCATAGGCTCGCATCAGCCGGCGCTGCTCTGGCGAGAAACGACGCTCGGCAACGTCGCGCCCCGAGCCGTACAGAAATTCCATGATGTCTTTTGCCGTAGTCGTCGCCGGTTTCGCTGGAGTGCCTTCCGTGGTCTGGGACAACCTGTTCCAGATTGCGCCGTCAATGGCCTGCATGGCTTCCGGGTCATTGCCAGTAGCCCTCTCGATCGCCGTCAGAAGGCGTGAGGAAACACCCTTGGCACCGACCTGGCCGGCACCCACCATGTAGTTGGCAACCTCCTGTGGCGTCACCTCGCCGGTAACGATCCGGTTTACCAACCGACCGGCATCGTCTTCGTCGTTGAAGAAGCGATTGCGCCATTCCGTGTTTGCGGCTCGAGCTTGCCGAAATACAGCGAGAGCACGGTCATCCCCCGAAAGCAGCGCGTTCTCGAAGGCATGCGATTGCCAATCGTCGAAACGATCCATCACAAGACGGGATGCGCGGCGATCAGAATCGTTGTTGGCCGCCTGACGAATGCTGACAAGCCGCTTTCGTGCCTGCTCGATCCCCTGCACTGTGACGCCAACGCGCTCGTCACCAGCCGCGGCCGGCCTTGCCAACTGTGCCCGGTTTGGAATGTTCAACTGCGCAATTCGCTCAACCTCGTCGAGCATTCGATTGGCGGCAGGGGTAAGTTGTGCATCAATGACGACGCCCGCGTTTTCCAGTCCCTCGACAATATACGGTCTGGCGTTGTGTACTTCTTCGACCCGGATCGATGCATCCGCACGACCGGCTTGGTCATATAGAGTGTCCTTATTTATTCTGGCTTCACGCTCCGAGGTGCGCAATCTATCGATCAGCCTCACCCCCATATCCTGCGGCGACATATCGCCGACCGCGGCGCGAACATCTTCGAGCGATTGAGTCTCACGACCGGCTACATTTCGGTGCGCTGCATCAACATCGCGCTGCCATGCCGCGCGCACAACCTCATCGGATTGCCGCGCTACACCGCTTGCGGCTGCGGTTTCTGATTCCGCCGCATCCACGACCGATCGGCCAATCCGGTTTGCTATGTTCGGACCGGAGCCAGAACCATATTGATCGGCAATGCTTCGGGTGGCGCCGGAAAGACTGTCCGTTAGGTTTTGTGTTGCCTTCGGGATTGCATCTCCCACCAGCGGAACGTTGCGCACACCCTGCCCGGCGCGCTGCACCGCAGTGCTATCGCTCGCAATAGCTCGAGGTACGGCAACGTCTGATCCAGTGACATCCGACAAGCGCTCTGCGGCTTGAAGTACAGGCAGGCCCTCAACCTTAGCTGGTGAGCCCGTGGCCGCGGCAACGGGCATACGCGCTGCTGCGGACGGGGCCGCCATCGGCGCCGCGAATATCCCCCCTGTGCCTTTTGGAGCGGCCGGCCCAATAACGGATGCAGCTCGAAATGCTTCTCCCGGGCCCTGTTTACGACCTTCATTCTGTTGAAATTGTTCTTCCTCGGTTTGAGGAGTGGACGTCGCAGCTATTGACCCTTCAACAGCCCCCCTAGCTCCCTGGACGAACTCTTTGGCGAGCCACAACGGGCCGCCCTTTGTTGCATTATCCCACGCATATTGCATACGCTCGGTGATGCTTTTACCGGTGGCAGACGAACCCTTTTGAGACTTCACAATCTCATCGACCGCAGCATGTTGCTGCTCACTCGACATTTGCAAAAAGCTGTCGTCGACATTGATCTTTTTGCCTTCGATGTTAAGCGTTGGCATCTTATTCGACTTTCCACTTCACGCCACCGGGCGTCGTGCCGCTGACCGAGACGCCAGACGCTGATTCCTCACTCTTATTGCCACCAAGCGCGGCAAGCGTGCCAGGTAGCAGCATGTTGCCGAAATCCTTCGATTTGGTCGCAACCTCATACTGCTTGCGCAGCCCGCGAAGCTGACCGAGCGCAAGCTTCTTATAATTTTCGACCAGTTCGGCGAGTTGCTTTGGCGAGGACGCGCGATCGAGATCCTTCTTGACTTCCTCGCGATCGGCCAGTGCGCCGGCACTGCCGACCACGGCTTTCACAATTTCATCGCCAACCAGAGCCTTCACTCCATCGAAATTCGTCGGGGCTGTCTCGCCCTGTTCGGCTGCCCATGTCTGCTTCCAGCTATTGAAGCGACGAATATCGCCGTTCTTCAATGCCGCAGCCGCATTACTTAACGTATCGAGATGGTCCACCAACACATTGAATGACCGAATGGTGTTCCCCTGCGGGCCGGACGTGAAGCGCTGCTTCGCAACCTGCTGGGCTTTGAAGTCCTGCCACTTCGACGGCAGCGTCGCCATGTCGATGCCGCGCTGCTGCGCCAGTTCCGTCGCGTGGTTTTGAATGGCACTCATCGTGGCCGAGCCTTGCACGCCGCGCCCGAGGTTCGGCGGCAACTGCCCGGTTTCGAGGTAGCGCTCCGCGGCGGCATTGACCGCATCCGGAGAAAGTGTCGGCTGGTTACCCTGATATAGCGGCTGGCCGGTTCTCGGATCCAGCATCGTTTTGCCGGCGCTCATTTCGACCGGCTGGATCGATTGCTCGATGCGTTCTGCCCAATTCTTCAATTCATCGACCTGTCCGCGCGCCCGTGGGTTTGCCGACAATCTTGCGGCTTCCGTGCGCAGCGCCAGGATTGCCGCTTGCGGATCGGAAAAGCCTTTCGGCAATGGGACCTGCGGCCGCAGCGGCTGCTGTTGCGGCTGGGCTTGAGGTTGAGCCGCGGGTGCGCCAATTGGCGCAGGCTGCGGAGCCTGCGCCGGCGCACCCGCCTGCGGCTGTCCGGCCGGCGACCGCCCACCATCGGCTGAAGGGGGTGCGGCAGCCGGTGGCGCCGGCTGGACGGCATTCGCCGACGGCGGGAGTGTGCCGCCATCAGTCCCACCAAACCGATCCTTGAACGACGTGTCCTGCCCGCCAGGCCCTGCATCCGCGGCAGCCTGTGGCTTACCCGCCGGAGTCTCGGTCGTGGGCACATAGCGCTGGATCAGGCCTTGCGCGCGGCGCAACTGCCCCGGCGTCAGCGTGGCGTTTGGATCAATACCCATCGTCTGCGCGATCTTGGCAATCGTCTGGCCCGTGACGGCATCTTGCCCCGGCAACCTATCTGTCACGATCGAGGCGATTGTCCCCGTGCCCGGATCGCCCTGCGGGGATCCTGCGGCCGGCGGTGGCAGGGGCTTTGCTGGGAGCGAGGTTGGCTGGCCTTGCGGAGCGCCCTGCGGCCGTCCCTGCGACGGCTGCGAGCCGCCCGTGAGCATCGGCGACATGTTGGTGGCGCTCTGCGACAGCATGGCGTCCGCGCCGTTCCACAGCGCGGCGGTATCACCCCTTTGCGCCAGCATCGCGACTGCTTTTTTGTAATCGATCGCGCCGGTTGCGGGATCGACCGGAAGTCCGCCCTTGAAGGTCTGGGCGATCTCGGCCTGCCGCTGATTATCGGCGATGCGCTGTGCGTTGAGCTGCTGTTGCTGGTTGTTCTGCTCTTTCTGTTGCGCGTCAAATCCAGCCTGCCGGTAGACGCTCGGCAGTTTTCCGATATCGGTGAAGTCGAGTAGCGGCGCCGTGTAACTCGCACCACCCGGGACCGCGACGCCGTTATCGAAGGCCATCAAGCGGCCTCAAGAAAGCGCGACAGATCGGCGGCATACTCAGTCGCCTTGTTGTAATTGACCGCCTTGAAGCCTGAGATCTCGGTCACGGCATCGGGATTCGTCTTCTCCACGTCCTGTGCCATCAGCCCGATCTGGAACACGGGACTGCCGATATAGCGGTACTTGTAGACCGGCTGGCCGTCGCGAAGCGAGCCGACCTCTTCGATGTCTTCCTTCAGCCGTTCGTCGGAGAACATCGACGCAAGCATGCTTGCAGCGCCGGTGCCAGCCTTAATAATATTTCCGCTCGCCGTGAGCCCCGCCAGATCAGCGTTCGCATTGGCGTTTCCGATGCCGGTCGCGGTCGAGTAATTGAGATTGGCCAGTTGATCCTGCTGGCCCGCCACGGCGTTTCCAAGCCCGGTTTGAACGCCCGCGCCACCCGCCGCCGCCGCGTTCGATGCCCCCAAATAAGGCTGCAGCTGGCCGACATAGTTGTTGTAGGTGGAGTCCGCGAGGCTCTGGTTGACCTTGTTCAAGGCAAGCAACTGGTTGCCGGAATTAAGCGTACCGTTGGCGGCAGCCGCGGCATTGACGCTGTCATCCAGCGTACCCTGCTGGAATTTATAGCCGGGCGTGTTGCGCAGCGCCGTCAGCGCAGCATCGCTGCCGCCCTGACCATTGAGGCCCAGCACGTTGCCAAGTTGTGTGGTGCCGGCATTCGCCATCTGCTGGTTTTGCAGGTAGGGCTGCAGCGCCGAAGTATAGTTGGTGTTGAGCGAGCCGATCGCCGAATTGATGTTGCCGGTCGCTTGCGACTGTCCGGTCTTAAGGCCGGCGATCTGATCCTGCGCGGCCTTCTCTTGATCATCCGTCGTGAAAATATCGAAGATGCCCATCAAACGACCCTCACCATCAGGATTGAACCATTGCGGTATTGCTGCCCGACATTGACGCCGGCGAGAGCAGCAGCGGCATCATCGACGGCATTGACGAGATTAGCCGAAACGTTGCCGGCGGCGAGTGCCGCAACCAACGCGTCAAGTTTCGACAGGTAATCCCGAAACGTCTGCGACGCGGCCCCCGCCGAATTGAGCGCGTATTGAGGATCGAATCTATTCTTGACCGGCAACGTCATGGCGAGACTTCACGCGGGTCGGATGACATCGAAGCCCCCATCAAGCCGCGATAGACGGGATCGGTGATATCGATCCGCCAGCGCACGCCCATCGGGCCGCCTTGACCCCGGTTCTTTACCGAAGCCCGAGATCGCTTGGTCTTGCTCTGTTGTCCGATCGAGCGCAGCGACGGGTTATCGAACGATAGTCCGCCATCCTTCGAGCACGAGATCGCCGCATGCGGATCGACCGCACCCACGGGAGCCGTGATATCGATCGCGGTACCGCCTGCGGTATAGGCGTTGACGAATTTCACGGGAATTTCAATGTGCGTGGCATCGACCACGGTCATCGGAAACACACCGTTTGCTTCGACAGTACCGCCGACATTGGCGATCTGGACTTCGTCACCGCTTTTGGCCTGCGACGTCTGGTTGACGGTGAGGCGAACATTGCCGCCGGTCCCTGAAGCTGTGCCGAGCACCGTCATCTGATAGTTGCCCGTCACCGCGCCGACGCCCATCACGAAATCGAAGTCGGCGCGCGCGATGCGTTGCTGTTGCGGGAAATCCCGAATGGGGCCGGATTCAATCCGGAACAGCATCGGCGATCCGTTTTCCGAGAAATTCACGTCATCGACGAACAGGATGTTGCCGGACTGCTGATCGCCGACCAGCCATTTATTGAACGCCGGATGACCACAAGTGGCGCGCCAGCGGCCGTATTGTCCAGCCTTCCACGACCAGCGCTCGGTCCACTTCCGGGTCGAGAGATTGATCTCCCACGACCATGCCGGCGAGGAGATATGCCAGAACTTCTTGCCGCCAACCGAGTAACAACCCGCCTCGATCAGGTTGCCGGCGCGCACCTGCACTTCGATCAGCCGGTCGAGATCAGGCGGCGAGACGGCATCGCCCGGATCGAGCGAGCCAGGCCGCATCCAATAGACCCGGAAATCCTGTGCCACCCACAACAGCTCGGAAAAACCGGTCTCAAAGCCTGCGATCGCGGCCGACTGGATCAGGCCCTTCTCGCCGATGGTCAGCCGGCCATACGGGAAGTTCGGTGCCACGTTGGCGGCGTCCTGCCATGCCTCGAAATGGCCCGTGGTAAAGAACAGCATCACGCCAGAGAAGGGAATCGGCCGCAGCAATGTCACGTCGGACTTGGCTTGAATCGTGATCGTGGTCAGCGCGTTCATCGCGAGCGAATTCAGCGCGGTTGCAAACACTCGGCAGTCGGCGATCGTAAAGAACAGATAGCCGTCCTGGAACGCCACCCCGTTGGGCTGCGGCAGTATGCCGGCGGCGTTGTAGAATGCCGGCGCTCCACCGGTTGATAGTTGATACGCCCCGTTGTCGACATCGACGGCGACCACATCGGGAGCGGCGGCCTGGTTGCGCGCGATCGAGACTTTCTTCGCGCCGGGAAACGCGCCAAGGATGTTCGTCACCCCCGCCACATCAACCGTCACGGCGGTATTGAGAAACACCTCATACGACAGATTCTTGACCAACAAGCCGCCGCGGTAGCCGGTTTGAGGCGTGATCGCATGCTGCGAAAGCCCGGCCGATCCACGCCACACAACCGGCGCCGGCGCCGACGGCTTGGACGCTTCACCCAAGGGCTCCGCGTAGCAATTGATCAGCCGTCCGGCGCCCTCTTGCGGGTTGGCGCCCGGAAACGACGACAGCGGAAACGGAATGGGCGAGGGTCTGGCCATCAGAAGTTGCAGAACCGCAGCGGCTCATATGTGGGTTTGCCGCGCGACATGATCTTGAGCGACTTGGCCGCCGTGCCGGCGCCGATATCGACGCTGCCGACACCACCAAGACCCTTGTTGACCTTGTCCATGAATTCCTGACCGACCAGGCCAAACTTGCTGGCGCATTCGCCGGCAACGATGTCAGCAAGATCCGAAAACCACGCGCCCGGGATGTTGTTCGGGTCAGGAACGTAGCAGATTTCGAGCCCCGCAAGCTTGCGGTAGATGGAGTCCAGCTTCTCATTCACCCAGTTGAAATCTTCCGGGTCGATCGCCTGACCCGCGGCGAGCACGCCAAGATTGGCGAGCGCCTCGGTAATCAGGTCGGAAGATGATCGGTATGGAGAAGTGACCGCCATCGATCGTTACCAGGGCAACTGGTTGATGCCGTGGTTGATCCACAAGCTAGCAACCTGCCCTTCGGTCAACTCGTCACCCTTGGCGAATTCATGCAGCTTTGGCATGAACAGCGTCGAGAGATAGGAAAAATCATCCGATCCGACTTCGCAGGAAGTCTGCAAATCGCGATCCTGCGCGAACCGCTCGATCAACTGATCAGCGTGCTGGATTGCAGGGTCCTGCAACCAACCCACCATGTAGGCGCGGTATTCTTCCGCCGTCTGGGGCCGCCCGTGAGAATCGCGCCTTGGCGCGCGTCCTTGGCCGACACTGAAATGTTTGTTGTCGCGCGCGCGCTCAATCAGCTGATGGTTGAGCCGTTCTCGTTCCGAGCCGCCGGGATGCCCCGTGATTTCCTTGGCGATGTTGGCGCGGAACGTGTGACCACACCATGTCACGCTGTTTGGATCTCCCAATCCCGGAATATAGGTCACGGATTCAGTCAACGACTTCATTTCGGGCTCATCGCCCTCGGTCATCGGTTTCGGCATGCGTGCCATGATTGGTTCCTTGCTTTAAAAATTAAAGGCGGCTTAAGGATCGATCCCGCTTCGTATGGGACGAGGCGGGATCGAGAGCGTCAGCAGGATGGGGCGGTAGCACCCAGCGGCACGGAGATGCAGTCGCCATCGTTGGGCGCGATGTACTGGATGATAAAGATCGCCCTGCCCTGCGTGCCCTGGCTGCCGGCGGCGCCGACAGTATAGGTGGCGTAGATGTCGAAGCCGCCATTCTGGCCGGTTGGAGTTGCGTTCGCACCCGTGACGAGTTCGCCGGCCCCGGTGAAGGACGTGTCATAGACGGCGGTCGTCGCCTGTCCCGTGAACACGTTGAATGCCGCCATCAGGCCAGCCGACTGGCCGGAGGTTCCGAATGCGATCGTCGCCGACGTGGTCGGGTTGAAGGTGGTGATGATCTGCTTTGAGATCGACACCAGGAACGCGTTGTAGGGCAGCGAGGCGACACGGTACGAACACGCGGTATCCGCCGCGCGAAGCGGACAGTCACCAAAGTCGATCGCAAAGCGGACATAGTGTGTCTGCTGCGTCGTCATCACCCGCGGCGGCAGGTTCTGCAGCGGCGTGATCGTCAGCGTGGTGGCAAGTGCAGGGCCCGCGACCAGCGAAGCGATGCCGAGCGCGACAAGCACATTAGCGTTGATACCCGCCAGCATGCGCAAGAGTTTAGTCTTCATGATGAGAGGCCTCCTCGGCCCGATGAATGATGGTTGAGAGATGAGGCGGCGCGGCGTTGGTGCCGCGCCGGTATTCATCAGGCCTTAATTGTCGGCGACCGCGGCAAAGAAGCCGGTATAGACGCCCCAATCCTTGAAGTTGCCGGCGGCGTTGAGCTTGGCGATCTTGCCAACGCCATACGCCATCTTGATGCCGGCGCCGCGGAGGAACTGATAATCATCCTCCTTCAGGAAGGTCGGCGTCGGCATCTTGCCCCAACACCAGGCGACCGCACCCTGACCGCAGAGATGCGCGGGTGCGACCTGAATGCCGGCAGCACCAGCACCCTGGTAGAACACGGGCAGCCGCAACGAGAGTTCGGGAATTTCCCGGATGATCACGCCGTTGTAGAGCAAGTCGCCGTCGACGAAGATCGGGTTCTTCAGATAACCCTGCTGTTCGCGCGCGCGGCTGTTCTGGTTGGCGGCCTTGATGTCCGCGTCGTTCTGCGCGTCGCGGAACTGCTCTTGACCCACGAAGAGAACAAACCACTCGGTTCCGTTTTCCTTCAGCTTGAAGGGGCGTATCCGGGGGTTGGCTTTCTTTGCCGACCGCTTCATGCGGTTGACCAGCGCACCCGAGAGCGTCATGGCACCGGTAATGTTGGCCATGGAAGCCGCGAAGTTGCCGGCGACCAGATTCGCCGTATTGCCGCTGCCGATCAGAAGGCGATCGGCGTTGTCGGTAATCCAGGTATTGCGCTGGGCAGCGGTCGCGGCATCGAATAGCACGCCGTTGACGCGCTGGCCGTTGGCAGACCCAAGACCGGCGGGAGCCGCCTGCGAGGGGACCGCGTAGAAGCCGTCGACGATTTCGTCGCGCTGCTTTTCCTGACCCCAATCGACCAGTGCGGGCTTGACCTCGCCCCACAGATCTACGGAGGACTTCTGTTCCTCGGCATTGTTGATCGTGACCGCGTTGCGGGCCCAATCGATCCAGAAGCGGGTGCCCTGGTTGTCGAGGGATTCTTCGTTGCCCCGCAACTGGCCGGAGCCGACGCCTTGCGAGTTGAGACGGGCGCGCAGCGGGATATTGATCTGCTCGCCGCCGTTCTTCCCGCCCTTGTCGAGATCGGTGATGACCCGAATGATCGAGTTCAGCGACGTTCCCATATAGGGCGAGAACAGATTTTCGCGAACGTATTCGCGGTAGACTTCCTTGCGGTAGACAACGAGTTTGTTGTTTGCGGCAGTGGTCGTGAGCGCCATGTTGGCGGTGTCCTTTTGTCAAAGGCCCGCGCTGATCGGCACTCTCAATCGTCAAAGCAGTCTGCTTCAGCCCGCGCATGAAGCGCGGCGGCCGGACACTCTCAAAATCGAGAAGTGGATCAGCGCCAGGCGGCGTCGGCGAGCGCTTGCTCGGAACTATCTGACGCGCGCGTATCGGTTCGATCGGCCCCGAGATTGGAGCCGCTCGCGCGGTGCAGAGACTGAGGCAAGCGGGTTGAGGTACGCGGATTACCATTGTCCCCGGTCGCAGCCTCGCCTCGAAGTTCGGCGATCAACTGCTTTTTAAACTCGGGGTCCTTCATCAGGGCTTCGCGGGTTTCCTTGGCGACGCGCTCCCGGTAGGCCGCCGGGTCATCGCCGACTTCCGCCAGGGTTTGCGAACGCTTGTGCCAGCTCACCAAGGCTTCGCCCGGATTGGGCGATTTGTAGATGCGCTGGACGGTTACCCGGTCGTCAGGGTTGTTCGGGTTGAGCTTGTTGATCGCCTCGAAGGCTTTTTCGAACCCATCCTTGTGGAACGCGTGCGCGATCGCCATTGAGGTTTCGACCCGGTTGTTTTCAAGGACCGTGTCGCGTTTCGCAAACTCGCTCTGGAACCCTTGCGTGAGGTGATCG
>Ga0137419_10000002_pt1 | contig 78811 bp, 103 predicted proteins | sample CZODoug3_1_2_16f_FD_108279 | JGI IMG/M metagenome (GOLD analysis project Ga0137419, IMG submission 108279) | Vadose zone soil fungal communities from Angelo Coast Range Reserve, California, USA - CZODoug3_1_2_16fungal (Illumina Assembly) | ecosystem: Environmental > Terrestrial > Soil > Vadose... | reverse complement strand
AATTGATTGATTGATAATGTAGGATGAGGAGAATGGGTCAGGGAATGGTCGGAGATTGTTGTTAGTGGTATGGGGGGATACAATGGGAGGGGATTGCGGGGTCTGGTTGAAAGAGGGGGGAGGTTGATTTTGTGTTTTATAGTGTAATAATTAAAATATTATTGGAATTATTTTACATAAAAATTAGTTTTATTAGTTGGTTTTGCTTAGTTTTGGGAACTAATCGGAGTTAGTGCAAGGGTTAGTTTTCGTTAGTTGCACTAAACTTTTGGCTTCGATAAATAACTTTTTCACCCCAATAAATAACTTTTTTTGATGGAAGAACTAATTTTAAGACTAAATGAGTTAGTGGAAGCTGGCGAAAAAAAGACAACTCTCGAAGAATCAATTGGTTTGCCAAAAAATAGTCTTAGTGCTGTACTTAGTGGAGCCAATAAAATGCCACAAAGTTGGGTAACTAAAATCCAATCGTTTTTAGAGACTCCTATTGCCGAGCCGATACCCCAAACAAAATTGGTAGTCGAACCGACCGGGATCAAAGAAAAACCGTCAGATGAAAGGATGAAGAAAATGCGCGAAGTCATGGACAAGTGTAACAAGGATTTTGGGGCAGGATCAGTAATGTTTTTGGGGGATAAGCCAATGGAAGGGATTGAAGTGATCTCTACGGGGTCCTTAGGGCTGGATATGGCTTTGGGGGTAGGTGGATTACCCCGGGGTAGGATCGTTGAAATTTATGGCCCGGAAAGCTCCGGGAAGACGACTATTGCTATCCATGTGATCGCTGAAGCTCAAAAAAAAGACCTCAATTGTATTTTGATTGATGCGGAACATGCTTTTGATCCAGAATATGCTAAAAATTTGGGAGTTGATATTGATAAATTGACAGTATCTCAGCCAGATTATGGAGAACAGGCATTAGAAATTGCTGATCGAGCCGTTGTTTCTGGTGCTTACGGGGTGGTTGTGATTGATTCGGTTGCGGCCCTTGTTCCGAAAGGGGAACTTGAAGGCGAAATGGGGGATTCTAAGATGGGATTACACGCTCGTCTTATGTCTCAGGCATGTCGGAAAATGACCGGTAGCATAAGCAAAACCAATACGCTCTGTATCTTTATTAACCAACTTAGAAACAAAATCGGCATTGTTTATGGCTCTCCTGAAGTAACTACGGGCGGTATAGCTCTACAATTTTATTCTTCCATTCGGTTAGATGTTCGCAGGAATGCTCAAATTAAGGACGGAGAAGTGGTTTTAGGCAACCGCACAAAAGTTAAAGTGATCAAAAACAAGGTGGCTCCTCCTTTCAAAACTGCCGAATTTGATATAATTTATGGAGAGGGAATTTCAAAAGCTGGAGAATTGGTTGATGTAGCAGTAGAACTTAATATTATCCAGAAATCAGGTAGCTGGTTCAGTCATGGAAACGACAAATTAGGTCAGGGACGCGACGGAGTAAAAGGACTTATGCTTTCAAATCCCACTTTCGCCAAAGAGATTGAGGCCCAGATTAAGGCAAAACTAAACGAACCGAAATAGTCTATCTATCTGGAAAGCTGAAATTAAAGATAATAAACAGTAAATCAATTAGTTATGAGGCAATATGCGGGGGAAGAAAAAGTATATGTTCCTGATTTTGAAGGGAAGTTTGAAGCCTGTCCCATAAAAACAGGAGCGCCACAAAGAGGGGAATTAGTGCCGATAAAAAATGCTATCGTATTCACTGATGCAAACGAACTTCTAGACCTTTTACAACAAGCAGTCGAGTCCTCTTTCCCTACACTTACGAGGGGGCAGGCAACGTCATTATTGATTGACAAGGGGATCACTAAATTATAACCTTCATTACAAACAGAGATAAAAATCCACAATGAATACAGATAAAATGCTTTTTGCCGGTTCAGTAGCCCTGAATATTGTTCTTTTATTTATTGGAAGCCTCCTTTATCGATCTCGAATGACAGCAATCCCATATAATATGAGAATGGAAGCCTTTTCCCAAGATTGCAGTTCACATATAATTGAAGCGTCGGACGTAACCAATAAACAAGTTGGCATATTCTATATACATCTTCGAGATAGCTCTGATGCGGAGGATTTGGCAAGATTATATACTATTCATGGGGTAAAGGGCAACAAGCCGGCCTTTGCAATGTATATAGATTCTTCATCCAAGTTCTTCCAAGACTTACAAAGTATATTTACAATTCCTTGTAAGGATAATTAACCTTAACAATCATTTAGAAGTATAACCTAAAATAAAAAATATGTGTATAGTATCATTTATGGGCGACCATTTTACGGACAAGTGGAAACAACCAGACTATTCCGATTTATTCAAAAGAGTCCAAAATCAAGAAGTGACGAAAATCGAATTCGATGCTTTGAAAAAAGAAGTTGAGGAAATGAAAGCCATTCTCAAAAAAGCAAAACTTTACGACGAACAAACCGGACAGCCTCACTGCGAAATGGAAGATAAGGTTTCCAAACTTAAAGAAATAGCTAAATTAATGGGCGTTGATCTATCAGAAGTATTTAAATAACTAATACCATGAACCAACCTAAGCCCCATTGTCAAAGAGCCATAGAAGGCAAATCTCCTTGTATTAATCAATGTGATCATTGTAAAGAATATTTCAAACCATTAGAAATGAATCAAGAATTTTGTGTAACTCATCAGCTTCGATATGATGACGAATGCCCCGAATGCGCAAAAATAGAATGCCGGCAAATGGCGAGCGAAGCCGGAATGAGCCAATCGGATTTTGACCGGCAATCGTCGGAAGCGGCTTTATCTGATCAAAAGGAATATGCCAAATGGATTAAAAAAACTATTGAAGACGAAATGTCCGATGGGAATTACGATTCTTTAGCTGCTCGACTGGCCTTTGAATTTCAGGCGCATATCAATGCCGTCTACGAAGGCGGAGAAGAATGGAAAGCTCAATACGAAAACCTGCTGTATAGAATCAAGAATACAAAGCCCTGGCCTGTAGGCGCATATGCTCCCGGGAATTATTCATGCAAATGCTGTTATTGCGAGAAATCATTTATAGGCGATAAACGTGCCGTAAGCTGTCTGGATTGTGCTCTTTCCGGCACGCACGTTTATGTCGAAAATTTGCGGGACGAAATCGCCTCCCTTCAATCCCAACTCTCCTCCATGACCGACAATTATCAGCGAGCTTTTGCCGAACGAGATGCCGCCTATGAGGAAAACAGAAAACTCTTGCTGAAGACTGCCCAACTCCGAAAAGTGGAAAACGAAACAAACCTCCAGGAAATTATGGATATCCGCAAAGAGCGGGACTTCGCCCTAAAAGAGCTACAAACCTGGAAGGACGAATGCAACACCCTATCGGCCATCCTCGAAGGAAAGAACCTAGAGAATGCGGAGCTGAAACAATTGCTAAAGGGTTTAGGAGAAGATTATTCCAAAAAGGAGGAACGGGAATGAATAATATCATAACAACAATAGCTTTATTTAATATAATTGATTTTTTTCTATATATAACTGTTCCCTTTGAATTCCGGATACGCTTTGGGAATAAAAGGTTTATCCCCGGATTTGGCATTCACATGTTCACTAAATGGGTTGAAAAAAATAATCTCTATTATGACTGCCGAAAGGTTCACTGATCTTTACAATAGATATTATAAAGAATGCTATGGATATGCCCGGACATTTCTTAGAAGAATGAATCATACTATATTACAGCCAGAAGATTTAGTACATCAAGTCTTTATGGATACATGGAGGCGGGGAATATTTCAGACGGATGAACCTTCTAAGTTACTATGCTTTTTTATTCGGCAAAGAGGAGTAGACGCCTTTAGAAGAATGAAAGTGGAGCAAAATAAAATAATCAATATGCCAATATATAAAGAAGAAAGATGGGAGGAATTGCAATCTATAAAGCTATTACCTCCTAAACAAAGAGAAGTATTATCTTTGACATTAGAGGGATATGATGGGGTAGAAATTGCCCAAATAACAGGCTCCAATCACTCCACGATAAGATATAGAAAGAGAGAAGCCATCAATAAACTTAAGAAGATATGTTACCAATAGTAGGAGGAGTGCTCGAAGGTCATTTTATTTGAAATAATTTTCACTTTGTATTTCAAAGAGCTTTTTAATAAAATGGCATAAATTGTGTTGTATATGATCTGTAAACTTTTAAAATATATGTTCGGACATAACCAAGATTTAAAAATAATTCAGGAGTTAATAGACTTGAATAAATTATCTTTGAAAATTATTGATAGGCTCTTAACGCCTCCAATTGATCACAGAAAAAATTTATTTACATTTCAATTTTTAAACTATAAATCTTCAGCAATGAGTAATGCAATTTTAAGTGTACCAACCGGGACACCGGTCACTGGCTTTAATTCGCCGGTAGATGTAAAGGATAATGTTCTTCCTGATTCAGCCTATAAAGTAGGTTCTTGCGTGTATGCCGTAATTGCAGGGCCTAGTGGTAATCCGCCGGGTTTTACAGTTGCCCCTGGTGCTAAAGAGGAAGCTTTTGTAGTAACAGAAACGACTCCCGGAACAGCGAGCGACGGCATTATTACCTTTGATGCTCAGGATGTAAATGGGACTCCATTACCTCAAAGCCAAGGAACATTGTCCTTTACTGCAACTCCTGCATTAGCAGTTGGAAGTGCCTTTAATTTCGATCAGACAACGCATTAAAAGAGCTATTCCTGAAACATCCCTTCAAATCCCTGCCTATTGGTGGGGATTTTTTTCTACAACCCATCGTGGATTTATTCTGCGCCTTTTATGCTTTATTTTATTGGGTAAACACACATGGTTTATCGTACAGCCAGTAAGGCCAGTTAATCCTCCTTTTGAGGGATCTCCGGGAGGCCCAATCATTACTACCCTTGTTTGACCCTTCGATGAATACATAGAACAGCAAAGCATAATTATGAGTATATATTTCATATTTTTGATTTTACAAGATGCTTAATTTCTTCTATGAACAGAGCATTAGAGCATCTGGTCGTATATAAACTATCAACTTCTTTAAGACTCAGTAACGGCCTATTCCAAGTTATCCATTCGCTGGCCGATCTTTCTGTTTTGAATTGTTTATCTCCATGAATGAGAGGAGATTCGGCCTCTCCATCACAATAAATAAACCATGTTTTGCTTATGCCAGGATTTATATAAATATAATAGTATTTATCACCTTCATAAATGGATTCGCCGTCCTGAGTAGTGAACAAGGAATTAGGTGCTTTTGATTTTTTAAATTCATTCATTGATGCCACAGTTAGAGGTGCGCCTGATCTGCCATCTAACCAATTATAAAACTCTGTAACTAATTCGGAAGTCCATCTAAATTCTTTATTTTCCATTATTGATAGGTTTATTTATTACAATTAATTCAATTCCTTCTTTTTTTAAACGTTCCGTCAATGCGGATATTTTTTCTTCAGGAGTGGTGGATATTCGATCATTAATGCTAATGCAATCAAAACTAAGATGTGTATTCCAAACACCAGATTCCGTTTCTTCTGCCAAATAAGGGATTTCTTTTTTTAGTTCGCTCGGCTCTCCTAGATTAATTAAATCATCTTCTGGGATTCCAAATTGTATACACCATTGTCCTAGACAACAAGACGAGTTTTCTTTATTTAATAATTGAGTGGGGCCATATCCAACCTTATTCGGGCCATCGTCTCCGGATCTCCATTTAGAATAATCAAGCGTTAGCGTTTTTATTTTAGTCATTATTGAGTATTTTATTAATCAGTTCATCCCGTTGTGTATTTGAATATTCGCTAGGTGGTCTTTCCCATTTACGTGGAGGATCAGGAATTACTTCATTACCATATTCATTAGGTACTAATCGTTGTTTATATATTCCACTTCTTCCGGGTTCTTTTCGAGTGAGCTTATATTTTAAATTATACCTTTCACAGAAGTTGTATACTTGCTGATAGGATAGACCTTTAATTTTAGCCATTTCTGGTATATCATATTCCTCAGAGTGAAGCTCAATCCAAGTCTTTTGCTCTTCGGTCATTTCTGCTTTCATTTTTCTACCTCTATATATTGTAATAAAATATCCGGGATATATTTTTTTTCTTTTGCTGCAATGTCCGGGTACATGGCAACAAATCTTTTTATAACTATATCAAAACAGTTAAGATCCATAATGTCTAAAGTTTTATTGTCTAGATTCGTATGGCAGGATGGGGACCAAAAACAAAGTTCAATCCAGTTTAAAGGGTTGGTTTTTACCGACTTGAAGATGTTTTTAGAAAGAATATGGGCAATAGAAAACTTGAAATATTGATCACTTGTTTTGCAGGACTTCCCGCCACAATGAAGACAGATTCCAGTCATTTCAACCCTCCGATCAATAAACCACCTTGTTAACTCAGCATTGCCAGAAACAGTTGGCTTTAATGATTTTTCGTTAGAAACAGACTCTTTCCCTTCTTCAAGTTCTTTTTTCTTCTTGTCCGACATAGATTTTAGCCGATAGACTTTTTTCTCCTTTGGCTTATCTCTGTCCTCTCGGATGCGTCTAAGTTCTTCTAATCCCATTATTTTAAATATTTTTTATTTTTACCTATATGCGTTTCTATTGCCTGATGGACCTCCTTGTTAAGGGAAGACCGTTTCTTTTCTGCAATTCTTCTCAAACTATCTTTCTGATTTATGTTTAAGAATCTATATACAAACTGTAACGTATCTGATACCTTCATAAGGCAAATATAAAATAAATTTGTCAATATCAAAATAATATTATTTCTTTACATCTCAAACCCTTCAACTATGAATATCATAAATGATGAACTAGAATCCTTTTGGATAGATATCGAACCTGGATTGCTTACTTTTTGCAAAGGCTTTTTAAAAAAAGATAGTGAAGCATTAGTTGCATCATCCAATGTGTATATGCTTTTGTGCAACATGGTTAAAAAATATCCTGATGTAATTTCGGAGACTCAAAATCTAAAATCATTTTGTTATCTAAAATCCAGAGATTATTGTATTAAAAGACTCTATCATTTACACCTTAAAAAGCAATTGTCATGGAAAGCAAAAGTAAAGAGGATATCCTTGAATATTTGGCAATTAATCACGAATACGAAACCGCAGAGGAATTAGCAGAACATTGCGGGATAGATAGCGCTTCTGTAAGACGCCTTTTAAAAGCCAACAACTTATCGCTTTTCTCTCCAACTCAAGCCAGAGAAGAGTTTGCTAGAGAAAATTATTTAAAATATGATCTTCCTGAATTGGCTAAAATAATGGGAGTGGCAGTAAGCAATCCAATGTTGCAATCTTTATATCTAAGAAAGGAAATGAGCGTACCTAAAGTTCCGGCATTCCCCCTGATAGATGAAAATGGCCTCCCTATTAATAGATATAAATTATTGGTTGAAAAGTCTCGCCGACGAGAATTAGACATAGCTATGGCAGGAGAAATTAATCAAGGAAAAATAAAAAGAGAACCGGGAATCTATGATCAGTCTGGATCTCCTTATGGAATAGCTACGGAATTATTTGGATTAAATATTAAAAAGTAAATCATGGCAGAAATACAAAATAAACTTTATAATGGCCGTCAAATCAAGGAAGAGAAAATATTTGAAGCAGATGGCAGAACCTTCGGTAGTTGGTATCAAGCTACTGGTTGGCTTCATGAGAATGGGTATAGTTACGGATCATCCGCAGTAAACAGAAATGGATGTGGTCCTGTACCCGTTGCTATTCAAAAAGGCCAATATACCCTTCCTCAAAAATGGCATAATTTTTCTAAAGAGGAGAAAGATCGATGTGATGGGGTAATAATACCGATTGATACAAGGGCGGGACAAACAAAAGTGATCATTTTTATGGATAAAAAAGTACTCTAATGGCAAAGAAACAGCGCCGCGTTATGCTTAATGAATGTCCTAATTGTCAGTCAATATGGGGACCGGGATCAGAGGAATGGGATTGGCAACAATGTGATTCCTGCGGATGGCCCGACAACATTGCAGAGGATGAAGACGAATTTATTTTTGGCGACGAAGAAGACTTCGACACGGAAACTGAAAATAATAATCCTAATGATTCCAGAAATTTATAACTTATGGACGAACCATTATATGAACTAAGAAAGGATGTAAATATGCCCGGAGCGTATTGGAGGGCCGGAGATCAAAAAACGGAAAAAGAATGGAAAGAAATATTCGGCATATCAGAATCTCACCCTTTTCATTGGGAGAGCAGTTGGTTTATTGATCTAAGGCCAGCCGAAAAGCAACCTAAAGATAAAATATATGAATTGGTTAGGACTATATTTGAAAAGCATGATCTTCATTCGGTAAGTTATAGAGAAGCTGCTTGTGAGTGCGTTAGAGAGGCTTTAGTAAGATTTAAAAAATAAAGTATGACTCCAAAAGAAAAAGCATTAAAATTAATTCATCGTATGGGACAAGTCCCTTTCAATCATAATACATCGGTAGCATTTGACTTTAATTTAGCGAAACAATTTGCTTTAGTAGCAGTAGATTTTTTGATTGAAGATGAAGCCATGCACACTAATGGTGAAGTAAGCCCTGTAAGATTTTGGACCAAAGTAAAAGAAGAAATAAATAAAACTGAATTATGAAATTAAAAATAGCTGTATACGCTAATAAAGATGCGACCAAATTTAAAACCAGAATAGTAGAAGGTGAAATTATAAAACAAAAACCTTATGGCCTTACCTTCTTTTTGCACGAAGTAGTGCAAGAAGACTTTGGAGATCCTTGGAACTATTCTATTTCAGAATATGAAACAGGATTTAATTGTAGATACGGGGAGGATAAGGTATCCGTTCTTAAAAAATTTGATAAGCTAGTAAAAGATACCCCCAAAGAGAAATTTTTAGAAATAATTAATGATTGCAAAACAACTTATGGAATTATAAATAAACTACCATGACAGCAAAAGCAGCCCTAGCCTTAATCCTGCTAGAAGGTAAGGTTATAAATATCAAGAACTGTTTTAACCTTATAGGTATTACGAACGCGCCAAGAGAAATTAGTCGCTCGATAGAAAAGGATTTTGGTGTGGAAGTTTCTCGTACTAAAAAAGTAGGTAAAAATAGATTCGGTAAAGAAATATACTGGACCGATTACCGGCTTAATGCGTCTGAACATAATATCGAAGGAATGAAATTAATGCTGGAATATTGTAAGACTCAGTACCCCGCTGGATCTATTCAGCCAGCCAGAACTAAAAAAGAAGAAAAGGCTGCTAATAACATTAATCAAACCAACCTATTCGTAAATAGTTTTTAATTCATTCTATGGCAAGAAACATTTCACCTGAGGAGAAAGAAGAAATACTAAGGCTATATCATTCGGGGGTGCAGCAAAAGGTAATAGCCGCTCAATTCGGTAAAGCCTGTAGTAGCGTAAATTATTTTATAAAACAGGAACTTGAAAAAAGAAAGGAGCCGGAAGAAGTCTTATTCACTCACTTGGATTATTATAGATTTTAAGGTTATGATCGATAAGAAGTTAAAAGAGTATATGCAGGACAACTTTGATTTTCAGTCTCTAAAAAAGGCTGGCGTATTCCCCGCGGATATGAAATTTAATGATTACGAAGGGCAAGCTAAAAAAATCTGTTATATATTTTCTTTAAGTTCTATATACGATTATTCAGAAATAGGGAAGGGGACAAGAGTTCATTTTTCATATGCCGATAAGGCACCGGGGCCATTGGAAATACCACCTTATCGTAAATTTATTGAAGTAATTGGAGAAAAGGGCGATAAAGAAGGTCGCATTGTGGACTTTTCAAAACAAATAAAATATCGATTAAACGAGGAATAAACTATCTAAAGGCAATACAATAAAGAGAAAATATGCAAAATTTAGCGTCCGCTGAAAGAGTTTTAAAAATTGATCCGATAGAGGGGGCCGACTTTATTATGAAAGCTACCGTCTTGGGATGGGAACTTGTTATTAAGAAGGATGAATTTAAAGTAGGGGATCTTGCCGGTTATATCCAGATAGATACGGTCGTTCCTGAAACCGATCAATTCGAATTTATGAGAGAAAGAAAGTTCCGGGTCCGCACGATAAAGTTACGGAAGCAAATATCTCAGGGATTGCTTGTGCCTTTACCCCCTGGAAATTGGAATGAGGGCGATGATCTCACCGAAGTGCTAGGAGTTAAGAAGTATTCAAAGGACGTAGAATTAGTTGAAGATCGGCCACGGGTTCCGAAAGTCTGGTATAAAAAGTGGTGGTACATTCTTAAATACCGATATCTGGTAAAGATATTCCCCGGCCTCAAAACATTCAATAGAGCATCCTTCCCAACCAAATTAGTGTCGATCACAGATGAGGAAAGGATTCAGAATATTCCCCGTGTGCTGGAATCTCATGCCGGTAAAACATTCGTTGTCTCTGAGAAGTTAGACGGGAGCTCTATTACAATCATTCACGAAAGGAAATGGAACGGAAAATCGAAATATCGGATTTGCTCCCGGCGCTTTGAGTTATTCAATACTAAAAACGAATGGCATGGGGTGTTTCAATCAACCGGCTTTGAAAAGCACATCCAAGCCCTTGTAGAGGAGTATGCAACTAATAATATCATAGTTCAGGGAGAATATATCGGAAAGCCGCAGGGCAATAAATACCAATTGGCGGCAAACGAAATAAGACTTTTTAACATTTTTGTGGATGGGAAGAGGGTAAAACAAGATGTATTTTATAAAACTTGCCGCAACCTGAACATCCCTTGTTGCCCCCAAATAGGCCAATTTGACCTTAGGTTGGACCTTCCTGCCATTGTAAAGAGCGCCGAGGGTAAATCCTTCCTGAATAAAGATACCGAAAGAGAGGGCCTTGTATTCCGCTGTATTGAGGACGGACTTAGCTTCAAAGTCATATCCAATAAGTACTTGCTAAAAAACGACGAGTAAAAAGACAGAGCTACGATACATCAGGAGTAATGAACCGAAAAAATAAAAATTTGGTCATTTGTCAAATAATCATACTTTTATGCCGCTAAAACATAGTAAAATATTAAAATTTAATGATTTCAAAGAAATTACTACCTTTGTCTCTCTTACTTGGCCTTCCAGCCAGAATTTTGATATTTTATTTGGTTTAGCAACCGAGCCGCGTAGTTTTCCTACGGGGCTTTTTTTATTTTACCCATTACCACTTAAAATATTGAGGAATTTAGTATTTATACCCGTAAAGCTCATAAAAAAGGCTAATGAGGAAGGTTGGCTCAGGTCGCTGGCATACTTTATCCGAATGAAAAGCCTTTATGTAAATAATACACATTACGGCTTTAATTTAAGGGGTCTAGGAAAGATATTGAATTGTAGTCCTGCCTGTTTATCCCATCATTTAAAGATTTTGAGAAGTCGGGAACTAGTCGGGGACCATTCGGGGAATATTACTTTTAAAGGCTTACGGAAAATATCCCTGCTTTATGGAGGGAAAAATATTGGGGTGCCTGTAGATCCCATAAATCAATTGGACTTACTACGGGCGCAATTAATACGCTTTAATCTGAGTGGACAGGAATATAACATAAAGAGGTCTGGAGTACAAAAATGCCCAGCGGCGGAAACGCCGAATACTTTCTCTGAAAAGGCCTATAGCTGTTATGCTGGTTTGTCTGCTCACGGTTTTGGAAAAGTATTAAAATTGTCTCCGGCCCAGGGGGCAGCCTTGAGGGCTAAGATGATTCGATTAGGCATCCTGTCTTTTATTCGGAGGTATAGTATTTATTTTGCCTTCGGCGACCCCTCCGGGGAGGCCCCTTCGGGGGGAGTCCTGCGGACGGCCTTAAGACAGGGGAAAATACAAGGGCTGATTCCATCGTATGCTTTCATTAAAGACGGTAGAGTCTTAGCAGAACGTAGAATGGAATTGGAGTACATGAGGGCATAAGTTAATACGGAAAAATAAACAAAACTATGTATACGCTAACGAGTCCGTTTACCGAGGCATTTAACGAAATTTGGGAAATGTGGAAAACGTGGCGTTGGGAGACGCATCATTTCCGGTACGCTAATCCAATAAGCGAACAGGCGGCCCTTAACGAATTGGTAGATGTATCGGAGGGGGACGAAGACCACGCCAAACGTATTGTAAATCGAAGTATTTCCAGGAATTGGAAGGGATTTTACAAAATACACAACCCTAAAAAAGACATTAAAAATGGAGAACCTACCGAAAAAGATTCAAAATCCACAGGAGGAGCCAAAACCATTAGCATTGATAAAGCCAAGTCAATCCATGCTCAGCGTTATGGAAATGGGGGATAAACGGGCTATCGCTGTAAAATTGGACGAATTCAGGGAGATGGGAATAGTTAGACACGAAAAGACACTGGCTATCTCCCATGAAGAGCGGATACCTCAGTTGATAAAGCAGGAGGACGGGAGGGCCAAAGTTTCTGCCGCTATTATGGCCTCCCTTATAAGTGCTTTTTCAAACTTAAATATCAAATCCCCTATGAATGAGGATCAGATATTTGAGCTTGCCGAAGCTATAATAGATTCCTCCCATGAAGATTACCTGTCCATTGAAGACCTACTTTTGTTCCTCCGGGAACTAATAATGGGGAAATTAGGTAAAATGAAGGACAAAATGGATATGCCCACCTTTTTCGAGTATTTGGAAGTATATCGGCAAAAAAGATGGGAAACCTTACAGCATATCCGCGACGAACAGCACACCCAGATAAAAGTGGCGGGAAGAACCCAAAGGAGAGGAGACGATTTGGAATTAGCAAGAGGGGAAGATCCGCAAGCTGTCCTCAACCTTATGCAGACTTTTTACGAAGAGAAAAACGATCAACCTGAATAATTATGGCCTATATACCACAACCAAATAGGAAAAGAGAAAAAATTGATGGGATTGAATTTGTGTCGGCCAATAGGATTATCGCAGCAGTCGAAAAACATTTTGAAATAACTAAGGATGATTTATTGAGAAAATGCCGCAGGATAGAAATAGTATACCCTAGACAAGTAGCTATGTTCTTATTGTCCCATTACACTGCATTAACTCTTAAGTCCATAGCAGTTATATTTAACAAAGATCATACTACCGTAGTTCATTCAATGCAAACGATAGATAACTATATCGATACTGATCCAAATGTAAAAGTTCAAATGGATGCCATAATTTCAACTTTTTAAAATGAATGTGAAAATATCATCAGAAGAGGAATTGAAGGAAAAGTTTAAAAAGGCCGTTCACCTACTCAATAATCTAAGAAGGGCAACGAAAGAATGGAGGGAGCATTTAGGATGCGAAAACAGAAAAAGAAAAGAGGATTGGGAAAACAAATCTGATCAATTCCTTGAAGAGCTTGAAATGACACACACAGGTAGGAAAGGAGATATTCATGTAATTAAAAAATAAATTTATGGGAAAGCAACTAACCCTTAAAGAATATGATGAAATAAACAGGCTTCATAAAACAGGCATGAAGCAAAAAGATATAGCTAAGATATTCGGCAAAGCCATTTCCACAATCAGTGAGATCGTAAAACAAAACGGACGAGTAAAATTTAAAAAAGACGGAAGTGTAGCAATATGTGGTGAGGTTGTAGAAAGAAGAGAGCTTATGGAAGAAGACCTATCTTCGCTACCGGATAACATCTTATTCAAACACGATAATAGCTTTATATTTTAAAACAAAAAATAATGACCAACGAAAAAGTAAAAATTAGTTACAACAGATTTCTTTTTGGAATGATCTTAATATTGATTGCTGCATTTGCCTTTAAACAGATTCCTCCAAAAACCTATACAGTATCAAAGAGTAAAGAAGATTGGTTAACTGCTTTGAGATATATAGAAAATGGCAAGAGAATAATGTTACGTAGCTCTTACTCAGGTACAGAAATAGCAGCTTGGTCCGATAGCCTATCTATTCTCGAACAAGATATTTCTACCCAAGTTAGCCTTCAGTTAATGACAGCAGAAAAAGAAGAACAGAAAAAAGATTCAATAAAACCAAAAATAAAATAAAATGCAAGACGGACAACCACCAAAAACACTTGGAGAATCCAGGGTGAGAATTACCTTTAATCCTTCTATGCAAGGATATATAGATCAACTAAAACAGAAAGGTGCTGAATTGATTGATCTCATTGACGGAGCCGCACCAAAGACGGAATGGGACGACAAAACAGTAGGAGAATGGAAACGCCTCAAAGATCTGGCAATGACAGATATTGAATCTGGAACTAGTTGGGCGGTAAAAGCTTCTACTATTTAATCCTTAAAACAAAATAAAGATGAATTTTGGGCAAGCCCTTGAAGCAGCTAAACAAGGTAAAAAAGTAGCAAGATCAGGATGGAACGGCGCAAATATGTATGCAGTCATAATGCCGGGTTATCCAGATGGCATAGCAGTCAACGAGACAACTGCGACAGCCCACGGAGTGCCTGCTGGGCACATAATGAAGTTTCGCCCGTATTGGGCTTTGTGGACGGCTCAGAAAGATGTAGCGAGTTGGACTCCCAGTGGAAGTGATACTCTTGCTGAAGACTGGGAAATACTCTTACATTAATCCGTACCCAAAATTGAAACACATTCTATACCTATATCTTTTAATAAACATTGTATCTTGTGGGCCTGCTAAGGATTCTCAGGGACATTGCTGGAAGGCAACACAAATTTGGAAACGTTTAATATCAAAACGTAGTTAATGAGTATTCTATTTACAACTAACAATGGAGTAGGTATTAAAATGGGAGATACTTATTGGTATTTCATGGATGAAAAAATGAAATTATATTCCATTACAGTTTTATCATGGCAGGATCATTCGCCAGCTAAAGGATTTATTCAATTCTCCTCAGAACAAACAGCCAATAAATACAAAAATGAACGATAATATAAAAATCCTTTACAAATTTGCCAGCCGATCAAGGCCAAATAAGTTTTTTGAATCGTTGGATAATATTCATAGTCTATCCACCCACAATAATTTTGAAATACTGGCAACCTTTGATTTTACCGATGAATCAATGACCGCGCCAGAGATAAAAGAAAGACTTATCCTTTATCCTAAGGTAAGGGCTATATATGGAACATCTACCGGGAAGATAAATGCTATATCAAGAGATATGGAGTTTTCTGGAGAATGGGATGTGTGCATAGTAATGAGCGATGATATGAAGTTCCTTGTTAAAGGATTCGATACTATTATCGTCGAGAGAATGAAGGAATATTTCCCTGATATGGACGGAGTGTTGCATTTCCCGGATAGTCACGCCAAGCACGAATTAATAACCCTTAGTATTTTAGGGAGAAAATATTTCGAACGTGACGGATGGTTATACAATCCCATATATAAATCAGTGAGCGCTGATAATGAATTTACGTGGATGTCTATAATCAGAAACAAATATGCTTTTATCCCTATGAAAATATATGATCATTTCCATCCAGTATGGGGAATGTCTCAGATGGATGCGTTATACGCCAAGAACGAAGAAAGAAATATGTACGCGCAAGATGGAATGACCTTTCAAAAAAGAAAAGCAGAAAACTTTGGATTATATACTCTTTAAAATAAAAAATGGAACCTATCATAAGTATCCTCATTTGTAGTCTTCATAAGAGAACCGGAATGTTGGCTTCTTTATTACGTAATCTTGAAGTACAGATAAAAAAATTAGATGTTGAAGATTTAGTAGAAATTAATGTAAAACAGGATGGGGGAGAAAAACCTACCGGGACTAAGAGAAATGAATTACTTCAAGAGGCAACAGGAAAATATGTCATTAGTATTGACGATGATGATGCTGTTCCAGATTACTACATAGAAGAGCTTTTGGCTGCCGCTCAAAGTGATGCGGATTGTTTTGGAATGAGTGGAATAATGTTGACCAATGGTTCAATGGAAAAAAAATGGCATATAAGTAAAGACTATGAATATAGAACAGGGAGGGATGAAAAAGGAGAGGAGGTGTATTTTCGCTTCCCGAATCACATAACTGGAATTAGGGCCAGTATAGCTAAAAAATTCAAATTCCCTGATGTTTATCAATTTGAAGATTATGCATTTGCCTTGGCTATTCATCAGTCCGGTGAAATAAAAACGGAATATCGTATCGAAAGAGCGCCGATGTACGTTTACCAATTTGTTCCGGTAAAATAAATTTGGTCGATTCTATAATAGTATTTACTTTCGGTTTGAGTAAAGCAAATTAAAACATGAATTTCAGCAACACTTTTAGTTAAAAATAAACGCCTTCAAAGGGAATCGGAAAGTTTCTACCTCCACTGGTTTTGATGCTTTACTCAACCGACCCCGATGAAGGCGTTAAAATTTTCATTATGTCTTATTCACAAAATAAAGAAGAGTCAATCATTTTAGAGTATTTCGGTGAAAGTAAAGGAACACTCCTTGATATCGGAGCCAATGACGGAAAAACGCTATCTAATTCTCTGGCATTAGTGGAAAGAGGATGGGTGGGAACATTTGTAGAAGCCAGCCCTAAGGCTTTTCAACGTCTTCAAAGTCTGCATTCTTCAAATCCAAGATTGCAGTTATTAAATGTAGCAATAGGGTCTTACGATGGAGAAATTGATTTCAATGAATCTGGAACATTATTGGGAACTGGTGACGTTGCACTAGTGTCATCTATAAGAAAAGATGAAATGGATCGATGGATTTCATTGAATATGCCATTCGAAAAAATGAAAGTCCCTGTCTTATATTTTACATCTCTTCTTACCAAATCTTATTATGATAAGTTTGAATTTATTACGATAGATATAGAAGGGATGGAGCCTGAGGTAGTACCCCAAATAGATTTCAAGAAACTAGGAACAAAAATGGCAATCATAGAATGGAATGGGAAGAATGCAGAATTGTATGATGGCCTCCTTTCTAGTCATGGACTTAAACTGATTCATACAAACGCTGAGAACAGAATCTACACAAAATGAAAGAATGTATAGTTAGCTTTAGTTCATCAGGTCGGGAAATGTATAACAAGGCTATTTTGCGTCTCATCCGAACGTTTAAAGAAACCGGATATGATGGGGATTTCTTATTGAGAAGCACCGATTCGTATGTTGACGAATATCTTGGCGTTAAAATATTGTTGGGATCTTTACCAATAACAGAAAAATACGGGAAGAGCTACAATATGGAAGAGGTAAATTATGGTTTTAAACTTTTCCTTATATGGGAGGCATATGAGCTTGGTTTTAGGCGTATAGCATGGTGTGATAGTACTGTTACTAAGGTTGGCGATATGGCACCTCTTTGGGATTATGCCAAGGAACATGGAGTCTGTGCTTTTGATAACCTTGGATTTCCTCTAAAGAACTGGGTAAGCGATTTTGCCTTGGAACGATCAGGAGTTTCTGAAATGCACTTAGAAAATATGAATCAAGTGATGTGCTGTGCTGTTTTCTTTGATTTTGACCATCCATCCACAATAGATATTTTCGAAGAATGGATGAAAATGTGTTTGGACGGCGTTTCTTTTAATATGAAAAACGGTAGCGTTCGGCCTGGATTCTTGGGTCATAGGGGGGATCAGCCTTGCTTGTCGCTTATTCTTGGGAAAAGAAATATTCCATTATTACCTTACGGCACTCTGTGCTATGAACCACATGATGTAACAAAGGAATACGGGGAGCCGATTTTAGTAAATAGAGGAATAATATAAATTATGGGATACACTCAGGATGAAATAAAATTAATAGAAAAATATATTGAGCCGGGAATGTCCGTTTTGGACACTGGTTCGCAAAATGATTATACAACGAGATCGATTATTCCTCCTTTTATTTCGAGTTGGTATGGTATGAAAGGGGTATCAGATTATGTTTGTATAGATTTGGCAGGTGACAATAATGCTCTCAGGCTGGATCTTGCTTATCCTATTTCAATAGGAGCTAAGTTTGATCTTGTCACAGATATAGGTTTTGGTGAACATGTAGTTCAAGCAGATGAATACGAAACGGTTTCTTTTCATGAAGGCCATATTAATTCCGTCTACCCAAAAGGAGAAAAAAAGATCATTGAAGGATTTTATAATTTTTGGCTAAATAAGCATAATCTTTTGAAGGTAGGAGGAATTATGGTAAATGTCAATCCGAAAACAAAAAATTGGCCTCAGCATGGATATACATATCTGACACAGGAATTTTATACCGGGCTAGTTAAACATGCTGGATACTCAATATTAGAGCTTGGAGAAAACGCTGCCTCTGGAAACTTTGTGGATGGATATAATATATTTTCGGTCCTCAGAAAAGAAAGTGACAAATTTCCTTCCTTCGAAGAATTTAGTAAATTAGATATATATAAATATTGATTATGGCATATGATAAACCAAAAGCGATTATTGATGAGAAATAGAGTAGACGTAATAGGAGAAAGATACGGAAGACTAATCTGTTTAAAGGAAGGAGAGCCGCATTATTCATCAGGAGGTATTAAAAGTAGGATGATTGTTTGCATTTGTGATTGCGGAGCAAAGGTTAATGCTTTGTTAGGGGCATTAAGAAATGGGATAATCAAGTCGTGTGGCTGTTTTAAAAAAGAGATACTAATATCGACCAATACAACACATGGGTTATGTCCAAAAAATAGCATTAACCCAGAATATAATGCTTGGTCACATATGAAGTCTAGGTGCTTAGATGTAAATGACCAGCAATATAAAAACTACGGAGCTAGAGGAATAAAAGTGTGTGAAAGATGGGTAAATAGTTTCGATAGTTTTTTGAAAGACATGGGACGTAGGCCCTCTAGTAAACACAGTTTGGATAGATGGCCTGACATAAATGGAAATTATACTGTAGAAAACTGTAGGTGGGGGACGACAAGAGAGCAGTCTAGGGGCAAAAGAACTAATATCTGGATCGAATTTGACGGCCATAAAATGATTGCCAAGGATGCGGCAGATTATTTCGGAATAAATTATAGAACATTTACTGGCAGTCTAAAAAGAGGAAAATCTTCGAATGATATTATAAAACGATTGGCAACTAAAAATATGAAAAATGTATAAATCCGTCCTCCATATAGGCATACAAGCTCCGTCACATTCACCTAAAGGAATGGAAAAAGGATTTAGGGGGTCTGGATTTATCGAGTATCATTTTTTTGATTGGCAGGCGGTTCGATTTAATGAGGGGATTTTGGGATGTCAAGGCCGAATGATTGCTGCCGCAAAACAGATAATGCCTGACTTGATATTCTGTCAATTTCAAAATGATTCTATATGTGACGAAGAAACGGCTATTGAGTTATCAAAATGTGGGTTTACTGTTAATTTTACTTTTGATGTTAGAGGTCCAGAACAAACAGAATGGTATTATGATGTTGCTACCCATTTTGGACTTACACTATTTGCCTGCCATGAAGATGTAGAAGAGGCAAAGAGGCGAGGAATAAATACTGTTGGACATCTTCATAGTTCATGTGATACCGATCAGTACCGACCTATTGTTCTTCCTGATGATATAAAATATCCGGAGATAGTTTTCATAGGGAATAATTATGCCAATACTAACCTTGAATTTGAACAAGCACAGGAACGGGTAGGAATGGTTAACTTTATGAAGGCTGAATTTGGAGATAGATTCGGTGTTTATGGGATAGCATGGGAACCCGGTAGTAAAATGGTCAATCCAATTGAAGAAGTGAATATTTATAACGGATGTAAGATTGCCATTACCCACAATAATTACAAAAGAAACGGATATTGTAGCGATAGGCAATGGAGGGCAATGGCTTGTGGAACACTTACGATTCCTCAATATTACACTGGACTTAAAGAAGATTTTTCATTTAAACCGATGCCATATTGGGAGACACTTTGGGAATTGAAAAATATATGCAACAATTATCTAAATGAACCAGTCTTTCATGGAATGATTAATAAAATATCTTTACTCCAAGAATCTAATTTCTTAGATAATCATACTTGGAAACACAGATTTGAAACAATGTTATCAATGATAAACAGTATAAAAAATGGAACAGGAAATTAAATGTAAAGAAGCTCACCGTGTTGATGGTCAAATTCCACAGTCAAAGGATGTTCATTTAGATAAAAGAATCTGTGATTGTGGTAAAATTCTATTTTATTCAGAAAGGGGAGGGTGTCCGGGAAATCCATGTTATACTCTAAAATCTAAGCCGAACGAATAAATGCCCTATTTAACCCGATTTGATTTGTCATGTGAGAGTCTTGACCTCTATTTTGTAGATCAATTCCCGCATTTAACTCCGGAAGCAAAAGACGCCTTACCGAAGGATGTTATTTTTAAACTATTCCGGAAGGGTGGCGCTTTCAATTCAAACTCGACTAGCAAACTGGGATTTCTGGCAAAACTATACATCCTTTGGAGGGCTTTAAATAAACGATTCTGGATAGTAATTGAAGATGAAGACCGGGGAATGACACCAGGGCAGTTCATGGAGCTTCGTAAGGCGGCAAAAGAACGAGATTATAGCCAGGATCAGGCAAAGACTATTATTCTCAGTGGAACGTTAGTTATCGGAAACAAAGAATTAGGGGATTCCCTACAGTACTTAAATGACCTGAGTGCGGCACCTTCTTATAATTATCTCATAAAAGCTAAGAATTCTCCAAAAAATAAAGTTGCCAAGGCTACTGAGGAGCGAGAATACATAATTAAGTTCTTAACTTATTGGGAATCAAACAAAAAGACGATCGTTTCCCAGACTGGATTGAATATCCCAGAAATATACGTTTTAATGACTCTTTTCTCCGGGAAAGAGGTTCCCAGTAGCTCTATTTACCAGCAAACCTTTAAGAGAGCCTATCAATCCAGCCCAACCAAGATAAAAACAGCATTTGGTACACTTCAACAACGTGGTTATGTGCAGAAATATGGGGTATCCAAGAAAGCAATCCTCAAAATAACCTCTCTTGGTAAGGATGTTTTAATCGGGATCATAAATAAATACGCTGTAAATTGCTGATAAATAATCAGTCCCATTTCATGTATACTGCTGGGTACTAAAAACACGTAAAATAGAGCGATAAATGGCTGTCAGCGAAACAATACTTACTCTTCAAAATGGCCTATATCAATATGTTGTACCTATCAAGGAGCCTTCAGATGAAAAGCTCATTCTAAATTATCAGCATAAAAAAAACGATCAATTTTGGCGTACTCCTCCCATTATGGATGTAAAAAGGATGTCTGCCAAAGATCGAATTGAATATATTGAAAGGGAACGGCAACGATGGATAGAGGGGGTTTTTATACTCATAAATGGTGAGTTAAAATACATGACGGGCCTGAATTATGATCATTTAACATACTGTACCTATAATTCTGCCAAACTGATGTATTTCGACGACGAGCGAAATGTTTTCTATTTTATCGATTTGACAGAAAAAGAGGCCGCATGTACCGGAAGAACATGGATAAAGCCACGCCGGGCTAAAATGACAACTATCATGTGTTCCCTCTCTCAGTATAAAATGCTCAGTGACTTTTCCAATTATGTAACGATTCAGAGTGATACTAGAGATAAGGCCCAAGCAAGCTATATGGTTCCGATCATTGACAGCTATTCCAGAAGACCCAAATGGATGCGGGAAGACTATTATGCTCCCAACGGAAAGAAGCCAAGGAAAGCCCTTGAATTAACGTCCAATATGATTCAGGAGGAAGGAGAAGAATGGATGGGAGGTAAAATTAATATATTCCCTACGACCGCTAAAGCCACGGACGGATTAGAGGCAATAGAATCAATTCTTGATGAATTTTCGAAGGTAGAAGATACTAGTCCTTATGAAATGTTTGAGGTCAATAAAAAGGTTGTTCAGAACTTCAGAAAACAAGGGATGATTGATTGCCTGAGTTCTTCGGGTGATTCCAAGGATGCCGCTAAAGCTACAATGGATTGGCATAAACTTATAGCCAATTCAAATCCTTTACGAAAAGATGAGTTTGGAAAGACGGTATCCGGAAACTGGGAGTATTTTATTTCTGCTATCCATTCTCAGTACGTTCCTAAAGAGTATACAGATAAATTCGGCATCGTGGATAAAGAGAGGGCCGAAGCATGGATTCAAAATGAACATAATAAATATCAGAAAGGAACAAAGGAACATATCTTCAGTTTATACAAACTTCCTTTAGTCAAGGAACATGCGTTGCTATCTTCCTCAACCTCTACAATATTTCCAAAGATAAGAATGCAAAATAGGATAGACGGAATAGAGGGATTGTTGCCAAGAAATAGGCCATATGTACGTAGTATCCTTATAGAAAAAGAAGGAAAGATATATAGAGAGGCGAGTGATACCGGACCTTGGTTATGGTCCGTAGATCCTTATTTTTCACTCGAAAAAGGAGTAAATTTAAGTAACAGGTTTATAAAAAGAGGTGGATTGTTTTTTCCTGTTGTCAATGTGGAAGGGTGTTTCGGATATGATCCTATTAATTATCCAAAATTACTTACTAGCAGTAGTAATATTTCTCAGGCTTGTCTCATGGGGCATAAAAAACTAGACTATTATAATACAGGAGCTATAGACGAAAAAGTTGCTTTTTTATTATGGAGGCCGGATGATCCAAGAGAAGTAAATAAAGAAATAATAAAAGCCTGTAAGTTCATGGGGTATCCTTGTATGCATGAAAGGAGTGTCCCCCATGTATATGAAGATTTTAGAGATGCCGGAATGTTGGGATTTTTAATGAAAGGAGAAGATGGATTGTATGGCGTATCTCAGAGTAATGCTAAAGCCAAGCAAGATGGATTATCTCTTATGCAGTCAAGATATGCACCACCAAAAGAAGAGGATCAAAAGGATCATGTTGCTATCCATCCTTTTGAAGATGCGCTTAGAAGTCACGTTAATTTCGATATTAACAATACTACTCAGTTTGATCCAACAATGACTGAAATTTATCTGGAATTAGGACTTAAACAAATACAGTTCACTAATTTGACTGATCAATCAAATCAGACAATGGGGGAACTAATTAATGAAATAATAGTAAAAAGACAGTAATATGAAACTTTTAAAAGATAAAGTGTTTATACGGATTACTAATGACACAAGAGACAGTATATTCACTAAGGATATTATCCGCGATGATGGGTCTAAGGTTCGTCTTTTTACGAATGTAGGAGCGCAAGACCTTGACGATAGAAAAGCTACTCTATTCGTTCAAGAAGGCATTGTAGAAGCTATTGCAGACAATGTACAAGGTATTGAAGTAGGCGACACGGCTATTATAGATTATAAGCTATGCAATATGGATGAACGGATAGTTTATAAAGATGATGATGGGTCCGTTTACTGGTTGGAAGCTGTCACGGTCTACCATACTGAAGACTTAATTGCTTATGCCAACCAGAATAGTCCCCGTGATCAGTTGGCCTACTGTAAAGGAGATTATGATACCCTTTCCATGCTCTTAGGAGTGGTTCGAGATGGGAAAGTGTATTCCCGGGAACCGTATGTATTTTTGGAGCAAAGGCCTAATGTCATTGCCAGGGTAAGCGACGCTGGAATCCTGTATAATGAGACGGAAAGTAACTATACCCGTAAAGTTTTGACATCCTCAAAAGAAAGCCAAGATAAGTTTGGAATCTTCCCGGGAAATGAAATACATGTCCATGATTATGACATATTTAGCATTCAAGCAGGAGGATTAAAAATAGACTGCATATGCTCCGATGACGTCCTCCTCTATGTAAATTCTGATCAAAAAGTTGTAGAATAATAAAAAACCCTATCTTTAAGTCCTAAAAAACAAGCAAATGCTACGCATTATTCGTAATAATTATCAAGTAGGAACCACTAATATCACCTCTGCTGCTGGGGCTATCGGTTCTACATTGCAGAGTGGCGACATTCTGTTATTTATGACTACGGCAGTAGTATATGCTACAGTGGTAGGGAATGCCTTAGTCTTCGCTACCGTCTAAAAAAGCGTCTGAAATATTTTAAAGGCGGTGGAAATATCCATTGCCTGTTTGTCGTATAAACAAGTGAACAATGGCAGAAAAAAAGCCTCCATTAATTACGGACCGTACTTGGTTTTATACGGACCTCAACTTTTTTGACCCTGCATTCAAAAACCGCCTCTGGGCAGCGCAAAATTTGTTCTATGCCAAACAAAACTATGTTCAATTCCTAGATAGGGAACGAAAAAAAGACTATAGAAGGCTTGAGAAATTGGAATTAGATACGGATGTTTATAAAAACATTATAGATCCCCGGACCCCCCAAGGAAAAGGAGGAACAGCCGAATACTTCGCCTCAGATTGGAAAGCACACCCATTTAATGTACATCTCCGAAATAATTTATATGCCCGTTTGAATAAAATTGGTATTGAAAATCAAATACAGGTCAATGAAATAGATAAATATGCCAAATCCCAAAAGCAGAAGGATAAGGATAAAATGATTTGGCAGCGGGAGTTTAGAAAATTGATAAATGAGGTCAATGAACAAATTGGCCTCCCCCCGATAAAAGAAAGTCAATCCCCATATAATTATGTAAAATCATTAGGTAAGGGGAAAGATGGCGCTAACGTGGTGGATAGTATTGACAATCTCCTTGACTATATAAAAAGTGAAATACGAGATAAGCAGGATCTTGCTCTTTATGAGACTTATGTATACAAGGGTGATTTAGAACGTGCTTTCGAGATGGGTATCAAACACTATCTCATAAACTTAAATAAATGGGCAATTGTTTCAGAGCATTTCAGTAGGGATATAGTAAATTTTAATAAATCCTGTGGCAGGTGGTATACAGATGAAACAACTGGTCGTGGAATTGTAGAATATCTCGAACCAGATGTATTACGGACTAGTCCATTCAGTACCTTCAATGGGGAAGATATTGTTGGATGGTATTATGAAAAAGACATCACATTTTCCGAATTTGTCAGACAGTTCGGAACTACTCTCAATAATGAAGAATTAAAAGAAGTTTTTGAGCTTAACAAAAATTCAGGTTCTCAGCATGGGATAGCTTGGACAAAAGCGGATTCCGTAAAAGGAAGTAATGCCAAGATAAGGATTGGTTATATGTCCTGTCTTACTCAAGATGCTGAAAACTTCGCAGTTAAGGATACTCAAGGCAAAGTAAAAATAATGCAACCTGCTAAATTAAGTTGGCTGCCGGATCAAAAAGAAAAAAGTAAAAATGATATTCAGGCAGAACAAAAAATATATAATGTCTGGTATTCTTTCTATTATGTACCTCCTCCCGATGGAAAATTAAATAATAATGCCGCTATTGATTGGGCATGGCAATCAAGATATATATTCAATTTAAAAAAGGATGTGGATATGTATCGTTACGGCATCGATATGAGGTATGCTAAAAGCACTCTGGTTATATGGAAAGATGAAGGACCTTCTTTTACCGATCTTGAGCAGGCATTCATGCCTAAAATACATACGGCATGGCATAAATTTCAAAATTGTCTTATAAATGATGTAGATGCGGTTGCCTTGGCAGAAGAGTTTTTAGGAGGAGTGCTGAATGGAGTGGAAGAAGCTAATAAAGACGGTAAAGGAACAGGGGTAGCAGCTACATTGCAGGTGATGAGACAAATTAAGCAAGGGAATATGACCTTTCTTAAAATGACGGATAAGCAGGGCAACCCACTCCCATTTGATCCTTCACACTTTGTCATTCCAATAAAAAATGGTCAGCTTGAGAGAGCCGAAAGGTATCTTAAAATAATTGTTGACTTATATTCTCAGATGGTGATATGTCTTGGTCAGAATGATCTTAGTCAACCAAAGCCAAGAACTCCCGTTGCCGGTGTACAGGCAGCGCTTGTCGCTTCTCAGGATAGCACATGGTTCATAGAAAAAGGGGTAAGAGAATTCCTTGTGATGTTCGGAGAAAGATGCGTGCAGCATATTATGTGCATGATTAAAGAGAAAAAAAGGTATGAATATAAAAAAAGGTTTGATGAATTTGCGTCAGTGGTTGGTAATGCCCAGGTTTGGATGCTAGAAGGTTTGGAAGATACTAATTTAGAAGAAATTGGATTGACCGTATCCCTGGAAGATGTACATGCTAACCAGCAGTATGTTATCGAATTGGCTAATCGGATGGCGCAAGAAGAAAAGGTTTCCTATGATGCCGTTGGTTTGGTAATGGGGGTAGTATCCATAAATTATAAGTATGCGTATACCCTTCTAATGGTTGCTGCCAAGCAGAAAGAACGAGAGAATGCCCATAAGGAAGAATTAATGCATGAACGCCAGATGGAATTAGAGCAGGCAAAATTAAAAACTGCTATGATGCTTGTACAAGGGAAAGGGCAGGCCAAAGATGTTAATATTGGCACTCAGGCAAAAGCAGATATAGCAGTTGATGATGCATTGAATACGGCGAAAGCTCACACGATGAGCGAGAGCAAAGAGCAGATAAAGAACAACAAATTAGTTGCAGATAATAACAAGGCCCAACTTGAAAGGGGTAATCAAACATTTGATGCCGTCAGCCCTCAGCAACAACAATAGATTTTTTTAAATTTCTCTGACGAATAAAATTCCTCCATGAAAGAATATCTACTGGTTTCTTAGCTGTATCCGTGAACGCAAAGCCCATATCTATTTGAGTCGCGTGGTCCGTGTTGACGAATTCTTTTCTTATTTCGTCTAAAAGTTCATCAGCCTTTTTTCTGGATTCGATGGCTTTTTGTAATAATTCTCCTTTCTGTTGATTTACCTTGGCAATTTTATCGATAGCATAGTCTTCGGTAAGTGTTTCTTTTTCTCCATCTTTTTTTTCTACATCGAACTTTTTCTCCTCTTCTGTTTTTTGATTAGCGAAACGGATCATCCGACTATGATAATCCATGAGACTAAATATTGTGGGCCATCGCCAATTAGTAAGGTCTTCTAAATAGTATAGAATGGAATCGTTTACCTTTTCATTTGATCCATTAACTAGAGATTTGAATAAATCCGATTTTTCAATGAACCCCAAAGAGGATAATATTTTTGATTTATTTTCATATCGGTCCTTTCGTAAATCCATCCACGGGCTATCTGGGTCAAAGGCATAGATAATGAACGCTACGATGGCATTAGCATTTGATATGGTAAGATTTTCCCGATATATAACAGCGAATGTATTATAAAGATTTATTTCCTTTAATTCCGATAGCCAGTTTTTTCCTAAATCTTTACTGATTTTACGAGCGATTTCTACGGCTCTATTCATGATCTCTTTTTTGAAAGTATGTTACGTGGAATAACTACCTGTTTTTTTTTATAAGTATCAACAACTGGTTCTTTACAATCGCAAGAGCCGCTTAGTTCAAGAACTCTCCGAGCCGATAATCCGTATAGATCCTTTAATTCTTTGAATATTTTTGCTTCATGTGGAGTTATCCGAACTCTTATGACGGGGTATCTTTCGGTATTTTTATCCATTCAAATAAAAGTTATTTGGTCTACAAATATACTCTTTTTATCAAATTCCAAATAAATCAACTTTACTTTACAGCATACTTTTTCAATTCTTTATGTATATCCCAAGATTTATTTACAATGATGGTTCGGAGGCCGGCGCTGGTGGTACTGATGCGATTATAGTCAATACTCCCGCAGCTCCTGAAGTCCCATTGATAACTTTGGATGAATTAAAAGGGTATGGCTTCAATTCACCTGATGAATTAAAGACATTCCTGACTAAACAGAAAGAAGAAAACATTGATCCTCAGGAAAAGATTAATCAGGCCAATCGAGAAAAAGCCGACTTTCTTAAATTTTCAGCAGATAATACCCTACTTGCGGTTGAAGAATACTCTACACTGGAATCACTAAGGGGACGGAAAGATGTAGAAATAGTCCGCGATGAATTCACTAAATCATATCGGGAAGATAACTCGGATGCGGACGATGAAGAAGTAGCAGCCGCCTTCGATACTCAATACCCACTACAAAGCGAAAATGTCGCTCAAAAAAAATGGGCTGAAAAGCAGATCGCTAAAGAGGCAAAGGAAATACGATCTCCACTCGAATCAAAATTTGAAGTTGCTCAGAAAGACTTCAAAGACTACCAGACCCTAAATTCAAAAATCCCCGGTTTTAATAAGTTCATTGATGGAGTTATTGACGCAAATACTCCGGAGAAATTAAGTTTCCATAAAGTAAAAGATGGGGAAACAGAAATTCATATTGAAGCCGAATTGACTGCTGATCAGCGTAAAGAACTGAAAGATGAAGTGGGTAAGATGTTCCGAAATCCTAAGACATATAATGAATACGCTCATAGTGAAAGCAAGGAAAAGGAACTAAACGACAAAATAGCCAAAAAGATAAATGGTTATATCAAGATAAATTATTTCGAAAAGGCCATTGAAAAAGGATTTGAGGCCGGTAAAGGACTTGGAGTAACAAAAGGGTCCACTGTAGGGGCTGAACAGCCTTTTGCGATAGTAAGAAATATGAATGTGCCGGGAGCCGAAGGAAAAATAAATGCAGCACAGGAGGTCCAGGAAAATGACTTGGCACTTAGGCGTCAATTAAGAAAGTAAATCAGAAAAGTTTAATTCTAATAATTTAGGAATATGCCAGATTATAATAAGTTTTTCTCAGAAGGCGGCTCTTATGCCATTGATGCGACAATTAAAGGGCAAACTGCTTTGCAGATGTATGACCCTTTAGCTCAGATGGTATTTAATCCGGAAATTAGGGGTAATATCAGTGGGGAAGCCTCCATTGTACTCCCTTATCAGGATAGCGGTCTGTGGGGTCTATGGTCCCAGATTCAAGCCCTTTTGGGAACTGACAAGAAAATGGTCAAGGCTAATACCTTCTATTGGGCTGAATATGACATTTTTGAGACAGCGGCATTTTCCGTTTTAAAGTCTTCTGCTGGCGTCCCAGTTGGCGGCCAGTCTGTAACCGTTGCTATTAATCGATTCTCCATGAGTCAGAACGGGCTCTTCTCCAAGCCTATTGCCGGTTTTCAAGGATTTTTCAAACACAACCGTCAGAAGGTAAACATCACAGGTGTTACCGAAACTGCTGCCGGAAATATTAGTGTTACGCTTTCGCCTATTAATGGAGAAGTGCTTGACCTTACGACTAAAGCCACTTACATTCTGGTTCAGTCTCCCATGAAGTCTTACGACATTAATGCGACTGGTCCAATCCAGACACATGGTGAAGTAGGAAATCCTCCTATTCTTTACCAGTCTTGGGTGCAAAAGTATGAAGACGGCTTAGCTGTAGATGAATCTGAAATTGACAACTTTGTCTACAATAAAAACTTCTTTATCAAGAAGGGTCTTGATCCATTTGGTAATTCTATCGACTATTGGTATGCTCCTCAACTGAGCCAAAAGGCAGAAGGAAAGCTGATTATGAACAGGAACTTAAAAGCCCTGTTCGACCAGAGAGATTACCAAAAGAGCGAAGGTTTCAACGGAATGATTCCGACCATTGAAAAATATGGTATGTTTAACTTCTCTTACGATAACTTCATGTCTGGATCGTTCAAGAGTCTGTTATTCACCATGATCAAGAATCTTCGTAAGATCAATGGGTCGAATGACTACCTGTTGGCGCATGATTTTAACTTCGCCATCGATTGGAGCGAAGCAATTGCGGCAATAGTTCGCAATCAGAAACAAAGTTACCAATACCGTCTGTTCGGTGAAGGTGGTGAAGGTAGCCGTAACTTTACCTACTTCGATTTCAAGGATTTCACATATAACGAATATAATTTCCGGGCTATGAAGGTCGATATGTTCGATTCTTATCGCTACGGTCATATCCTCTCTAATTTCGCTATGCTGTTGCCGCTGAAAGCCTTCTCTGATACAATGGGGAATCGTGTTCCAATCGTTGAATTCGTCAACATCGAAGGAGCAGAACCCGGCAAGGATATGAGAATATGGATTGACGATGCCAGGGAACGCCTGGAAAGGAATCTCCGGATTGGTATCAAAGATACCTTCGGCATGGAAATTCATGCTCCTACTCGTTTGGGAATGATTTGGAGAGGTGCATCAAACGCTCAGGTAGCTTAATATTAATCATTTATGGGTCAAAAATATCGCATACACGCAGGAAGGAAAAGAGAGGGCAGTAATGCCGTTGCCGGGTTCCTTGAAAAAGGCCGGAACGACATTATTAAAGGAACTACTAGTCCCGTATCCATTCAAGTAGGAGTCTTGGGTATCCCTAACGGCACTCAGGCATGGGGTGTTCGTTTAAACAAAAAGGGGGCCATTCCTGACAGAATACTGCGTGTTGACGATGATGAATATCAGGGGGAAATAAAGTGGCTGAAATGGGGGGATAAGAAAGGTACGATGATTCGTGCTAGGTACATCCCCGGTTATCAGACTATCGATAAGGATTATCAAGACACCAAACTAGGCGTAAAGGTCGTAGATGGCTTCTTGGAGGGAGGAGATCCAATTTCTTTAATCACCTTCTCACATGGGTATAATACCTATGATGAAGACGAACATAAGGGCCTTATCGAGATGCTTAAAATACATCACCATAATGACAAGAGCATATCCTGTAATCCAGAAGCAGATGGATGGATGTATACAGAAGTGACAGAAGATGATAATACGGATCAGGCAAGTAAATTGATTGATACCAAATCGGACTGCCTGTTAATCGTAAAAGCCTCTGCCAATAAGCCAGAATCCGTTCGTAATCTATTTGAGATTGTCAAAGATGTGATCAAATCTGAAAATGTCAATAAGGACGATGCCGGAGAATTGTATACATGGCTTCAGAATCAAGCTGATCAGGCCCCACAGGATTTTGCCAATAAGATCAATAAGTATAAGACCAATGTTTCGGCTGTTATCGAAAAAGCCCGATCTTATAAACTGTTTGATTTGACTAAAGACGGCCATATCGCCGCTGGCACTAATAAAAAAGAGTTACTCCTTTCTGATGTGCCTGAAAAAGGAGAAAAAATGCTGGATTGGATTTTTGAAAACTGCTTAGAGCCAGAAGTTTACGAAGCAGTAAATAGTTTGCAAAAAATTACTGATACACTTAAATAATCACAGATGCCTAATTTAGTAAATGCGTATGTAATTTATGATGGTACTACAAGTACTTACAATGGTGATACTGGCACTCAAATTTCCATCAATTGCGAGCGCCTACAGGCATTTTCCCCCCGTCCAGTTTGGCTTCTGAGAAGGCTTTTCCCAGGAGATGGAACCACTATTGATTACGTTGTAACTTTTGCGCCTAGCTCCGTTGAGTTATTGGATGCCAATACGCTATCAGGTTTCTGGATTGAACAGGACAATAAGGACGTAATGGTAGATGTAACTACCTTGGCAGCATTTCAATCTGCTTGTGATGCCTGTTGTGGAGCAGTCCCAGCTATCATAGCAAACCAATATGGTGGATTTGCGCCTGCATTCACTCCCTTAACACTTAATACGTTCTGTATCCAGCGGTTGGATAGTGGCGGAGTTAATGATATTAATCAGGCCTCCTTGGATTATCAAAATCAAGTTTTGGGAGGCAGCTTGTTGGTGAAGAGTCATATCACAGGTGTCAGCCACTATCAATTCCAATCATACTATACGACTATAGTTGCAATGGGATCAGATACGGTGGCCGCTGGTGTTTGTGCCAACTAACTAATTGATTAATAATATTATATCCTGTGGTAAAACAGGTCAAAAGCCTCCAATCACGGGGGCTTTTTTGATAATTATCCGTATATTTAGTGTAAATGAATATCTATGAGTAGGAAAATAGATTTAGTGGGGAAGAAATATGGAAGATTATTGGTTATAGGAGAAGGAGCGTCCAAGAATGGTAAGGTTTATTGGTTATGCAAATGTGAGTGTGGGATCAATAAGGAGGTAATTGGGAGAGATCTTAAAAAAGGAGCAACAAAATCATGTGGATGCCTGAGAAACGAATTTATAAAAAAATTAAATAGGACTCACGGTATGACATCTACCTCAGAGTATAATATTTGGTCTTTAATGAATAAAAGATGCACTAATGAGAATGATATTGAATATAATAATTATGGAGGTCGGGGAATAAAAGTTTGTGATAGATGGAAGAATAGTTTTGAAAACTTCTTTTCTGATATGGGACCAAGGCCAAGTTTAGGGCATAGTTTAGATAGGTTCCCGAATAACGAAGATGGTAATTATGAGCGGAGTAATTGTAGATGGGGTACAGCAGGTCAGCAAACAAGAAATAGACGGAGTAACGTATGGTTTGAATATTTAGGAGTTAAGATGGTTGTAAAGGATTGGGCTGATAAGTTTGGAGTTAATCATGGTGCAATCTCGTATAGGATAAATAAAGGAGAAAGTTTTGAACAAGTATATCATCATTTTAATAATAAAATGAAATGCCATCAATCGTTGTAAATAGTGGGAATATAGGTACTTTTTCTTTTAAAGCAACTCTGAATATTTATCAGAGATATATGCTGTTTGATATTTCGGCTTCTACCTATCAGGGTGGCGGTGGGGGATCTACACTAGGCGTTAGTTTCTCTCTAATTGATCAAGACGGAGTGATATTATCTGCCATTGATTTTACGGCCCCTCAGATACCAAATCCAAGCACTACTACAACGTATTCTCTTGATTTAAGTAACGTTAATTTCGCATTTTTATTTCAGAAATATCAGATTATTGGGGCCATTAAAGATGCAAATGGATCTATTTACCAAACTACTCCTATTTATAAAAAAGTTTGCCAGCCTATTGGTGTAACGGATGGAGGATTTGTTCCCGGATTGTTTCAATTAATATCTGATTGTTCAAATAATACGTTAACCATAAAGGAGTTGACGTTATTGGTCTATAATAATCAAACACCTTATGTCGTAACTAAAACGGGAACTCTTTCATATCCTGTTGGGACAGTCGATCCCATTACATTTACTAGCACTCCATTCTCCAACAATGTAATTTATACTGGATCATATAGAATAAATTGTACTACAGTCGGAGAGTATAATTTAGGAGACGATATATACGTGGACGTAACATATTTGACGGCATCACCATTCGATGTTACCTGTACAGACAGGATGGGAGATTTGATGTGCTGCATAGAATCCGTACAAAGTGAATATTTACGTAATTGTGATAATGCTAAAGGAGCTAATGCCAAGCAATTATTACAGGATATTTCCATTCCCTTGTTCATGGGGATTAACAAGGAAATAAATGGTCAAGATGCCTCTACAGAAGCCGAATTGATCAAAAAAATATTGAACTGTGATTGTGGTGTAAAATCCATTCATCAAAATGAGATGAACCCGACAAATCCGTCTGTATATAGTATCGTAGTGACGGGGATTAATGGAACAACGGTTACTCCTTCTCAGTCTGGAAGTACAAAAACATTCACAGTTTCTTCTAATATATATCAAGTCGTAAAGGGCGATCCAAGTGACACATCTTTTTCCATCACTCTTGACAATAGCGTATCAGGTGTTACTAAATATAAATTATCTTTTAATTACACGCAACTTTCAACTACCATATTGAATACCATTGCCGGTAATCCTACACTGGTTACCTTTTTAAATTCTCTTATTACAGGATCAGGAGGGGGAAGTATTCAAGGACTTGATGGGAAGTGTATCATTGACCTTACGCAATCGGACTATACGATTACTCAATTGGTGAATAGCTCTACCTTGATATCTAACATAGTCATTAATGGAGCTACATACACGGCTCCGGGAGGCTTATTGGCTACCAATGTATCTGGTATTGCCAGTTGGTTAAATAGCCTCACCTTAGGGACTTTTTCGGTGTCCATTAACAGTCTTGTCCTTTTGGTTCAAACTAATTCGAATCCAAACACAGTTTCTACTATATCTTTTACTGGTCCAGATTTGACGGTCCAGTTTTCGTCCACCAATGCAACACTTGTTCAGGTATTACAGGCTATTATAGATAAATTTTGCGGTATTACAGCATTGCAGGTTGCCTTAGGAGCTAATTTAACATTATGCCAATTTGATTATAACGGCAATGTTTTTACTACAACATACACAGGAACAGGACTAAATCCAGTGTCTCAGGGGGTTTATAATTCCGGAATTGCTACGGCTATTTGTAATATCGTAAATAGAATAAATACATTAACTGGGATTACGTGTTCAAAAATACAAGCTATTTTTGCCAGCAATCCGACTGCCGCATTTAATAATACCACAGATTGGTATATGGCATCTGTCGGGGGTAATTGTACCCAACTTACGGGTCGTCAGGCTGCTCTTGGGATCATCGCTGCTATCAATACGTATAGTGACGTAAAATCTGCTTATTGTGCCATTGATTGTACGATTCCCGGCACATGTCCAGATATTACATCAATCAATTCAGGTATAGTCTCCGGAACTAATATAGGTATATATGGAGTAGGATTTACTACTACCCCTGCTGCTTCACAGACAGTTACAGTAAGGTATAAATTACATAGTAATCCGTCTTATATCATATCCACAAGCAGTTTATTAATTTCTCCAAGCGGAAATGTGGCAGCCAGCCCTCCCTATGTGATTACCGGTCTTATGCCCGGCTCAACATATGACATATTTATAACAAATAACTGCGGAGGTGTTGGATTTGTTGGGCAGGTATTAGTCCCATCCTCAACTGTATATAGTGGACCTTTCTTAGTGGATAGTGTGATATATGCTATATGCGGGGATTCCCCTGTGACCTTGTATTCTAGCGCACCATTCGGAACAGGCGTTACTATGTATACCGATCTCGGATTAACCATTCTTGCGTCAGGGCATTTATTTATAGCATCTGGCGGCCAGATATATAATATCAATTCCGGAACTGCTGTGGTAGGTGGTAATACCGGCAACAACTGTTCTGCTGGAACGGCAGGAGCTTTCAGATTGGATACTAGTTCTGGTACGATATGCTCTGCTCCGGGAATAACATTGTATACTAATGGAGGATTTGCCATTGGTCAGACTATGTATATAGATAGTTCATTGTCCACTCCTGTTACTGGGTATACGTTTATAGAAAATATATCAGATGGAGTTATTTATAATCTTAATTCATCGACAGGGGTAGTAATTTCATCGACAGGAAGTAATTGTGGAGGGTCTAATCTAGTAGTTGCATTCAATAATACAAGTTCTGGGACTGGTAATATTTTAGCCATAACCGGCATACCTGGATTTGCTCTTCCGGGATCTTTAACACCCGGAAATGATTATTTCGGTACTCATTCATCTGCATTTACAGGAGCAATTAATGTGCAAGTAAGCAATGGATCTGCGGCTACTTTATGTCTTTACAAGAATAATGTGTTCACTCATTCTGTAAATACTTTTGGATCTGGAACATATTCATTCCCATCAGATTCTTATTTAAGTTCTGATTCGATAACAATAATATGGAGTTTGACGGGATGCTAAAATAAAAAAATGTGGCTACAACAGAACCTAATAAGTCAACACTCGATAATGTACTGCAAGCAATTCTTGCGACTATAAACAAGGAGGCAAACCAAGATTTGCCTCCTTCGGTCTTCTCTGTCATGTTCAATACGGTTACTAGCTTTTTAATTACTTCACTATCAAAACAATATCCAAAAAATCAGGAAACAATCGATGTATTAGATCCATTCATAAGTACTATAATGATTCCGGCAACAAATGGATTCGTCCAATTGCCGGAAGACTATAGAGGACTTTTGGGAGGCCCAATGATCTTCGCTAATCCTGAAAGTGATGGACAGTGCAAGGATATAGAACCATTAACTCCTCAGAACTTTACTACAGGAATGTTAAAGGGAGGGTGTAGGCTTCAGAGTGTCCTTATAATAGACCAATCCGAATTTGCAGACCTTACCACTTCAACATACAATAAGCCAACGTATGAGCAACCAGTAGCATTTTTTACTGGAAAAAAACAGCTTCGTGTCTGCCCTTATGACATTTCCAAGTGTTTTATCATGTATGTGAGGAATGAGCCTACTTTTTTGTATTCGTATTTTACAAATCCGGATGATACTTATTTGTTTAAAAAAGAAGGAAGTATAGAAAGTATATGGGGAAGTAATGCTTTCCCATATCTTTATCGAGGTGTTTTGGCATTGTATGGAGCCTATTCTAGTGATCAAAATATTTCTAATTTTAGCCGTGTTCTTAATGAGGCAGGCATATTATGATATTGTATAGATTAATACAAGATTGGGGAGGACTAATGGCCGGGTCCTGCATTACTGAAGAAAAATATAAATCTGTTTATTACTTAGATAGGCCGTTATTCGAACCTATACAGGAATTTGAGATAAAAGATATGATTGAATATAAAGACGAAGGTTACTGTATCTTGAATGGAGTTTGTAAAATGCTCTTTTATACACCACTGGAATTGAATATATTTATAGAAAAATTGTATGATGCAACAATTAGTAATTGATATTTTATTTTTAATAGGTTTTGGATTGATGTGCTTCTTACAGGCTATTATGATAAATGGTATTCATGAAAGTTTAAAGGGTAGTGCAATTAAAGATGACATAAATAACAAGATAAATTTTCAGGGAAATATTTTATATATGGTTTCGCCAAAGTTTTTTGAAAAATACAAATATAGGTATTGGTCCAAACCATTATGGACATGCATCAAGTGTATGAGTAGTATTTATGGGGCAATAACTTATTGGCCGTTGATTATTTATTTTTTTGAGTTTAAATGGGTTGAAGTGCCAGTATTCTTTGCAGACATTTTTTCTCTGGTTTATATGAACTATTATCTTTATAAAAAAGTATGACATTAACCCAGCTCAGTGAAGTGATTTTCCGTTTTTATAATGAAGGCCGAGTGTCTAGTGCCGGGCTTACGTTTAAAAAACAGGATATATTACAGATGGCTAAGATGGCATATTCAAATATGACCCGCCTGCTTGCTTATGAGGCAAGGAAAATGAATGATGGAAGAGAGTATTATTTTTATTCAAGTGAGCTATCTATAAAGAAATTTACTCTCTCTCCGGCAGATAGTAGGGGTATGAGAAGGGCCGATTTGACCGGAGAAGATTTGTATATGCTCCCTAAAAATGAACACTTTACCAACATTTATCCCGTAGGATGCCATGAGAGTATAGGGGATACATTGACACAGGTTGAACCAGGAGAAGAGAACTTTTATATAGGTAATTCAAAGTTTTCAGATTTCGAATTTTTTGTGGTTAAGGGGATGGGGGTTAATACATATCATTTGCCGCCATGTGTAACGGGTTTGGAAATAGAATCAACTTTTGATAGACCAGATATAAATATTCCATTGGATATTGGGTTTAATATATCACAGCAGGTATTAGGAATGACATTAAGGATACCCGGATTTATCGGAAAAGAAACAGATAATTCATTCCAGACACCTCAGGCTATTCAGTTGAAGAATAGATTGACACAGCAAGAACAACAATTAGTATAAATGCCAAGATTTGAACCAGCCGTTGATATAATAAAAAGTCTCTGCTTGAGAAGTGGGGATATTTTACAACGTAATAAAGGATTATACCTCGATTGTACAACGGATATATTCCTTGACCTTAATTTGACCACAGTTAAGCAAACTAAGAGAGAATTATTCCAGATCAATAAGAGGACGAATACAATTAATCTTCCATCAAATACCATTGATGTTGCATCAGTGAGCGTTATTGATCATCATGGTGTGATATGGCCTCTATTTCGTAATGATAGACTACATAAAGATATAGTTTCGGTAGATGCCATGAAAGACTGTGCCTGCGAAAAGAAATGTGGATACTCTCTCTGTAATCTCATTAAAGGGTATGAGGCTATTGTATCCACTAAATCTGATTTTTTGCCCAATGGAGATCCTATTTCATTTTCTTGTGTAGATAGGAAGGCCGTGGATTCAAATGGGTTTTTTTATTCGGAAACTCAATATCCTAAAAGAATATACACAGATAATGTTTGGACTGGGACTATTTTATACACAGAATCAATTAAACTTTGTAAAGTTGAAGTGGATGAAAATTGTTGCGTATGCGATACGGAAGATAACGAACGTAACATATGCAATGCTTGTGGGATAAAAAATACGGATGGTATTCCTTTTGGTGGTGATGCTAATTCATTTTGTAAAGATCCAAAAGTGGACACATGGAGATATTTTGTAAGCTCTCAATTAGAATGGTTTGGCGTTCAATGTGGTTCTTATCATCATTGCCGGAAAGAATTTAAAAATATCTACAATATAGAGGAAGGAGGTAAAAGGTTAATATTTCCTCATAATTTCGGATTTGATAAAGTATTGGTCCGGTGGTATTATGATGTAGATTTAAAGGACATGCAAATACCTATTGTGGCAAAGCAAACATTCATGGCAGGGTTACAGTGTTTCGCTGCTGAGTTTAATGATAAGAAACAGCAAAGTGCTGCTATCAATTGTCAAAAGTATTCAAGGTATAAATGGGGGCTTTTGTTGGAACTTAACAAGTATACCATTGATGAAATGAGAATGATGTTATCGCCCCCTGTATACATACCGTCGTATATAGATCATAGAAGAGATCGGAACTGGATAATTGAATAATAAATGCAGCAACAAGATAAACAGTTACCTAGATTTTTAAATACAGATGTCTCTTTAGAAAATATGCTCCCTGAGGAGTCAATATTCATGAAGGGGGTCGAATCATCCATTAATGGTAATCCTGAACTTGGTAATGGCAGTAATAATACCATGCAAGAGGGTCAGAACTGTTTGTCTCTCACACCTTCCAGAAGTAATGTCGCTGTTCCTGATGTATTGTTGCCAGGAGGGTATAATAAAAACATAGGATCATTTGAAAGCATACTTACTCAAGAAAACTATTCATTCAATTATAATAGTGAAGGGCAATTCGGTATTTATATCCTTGACGGAAATACTGGATTATGGACTAAAGTAATTGAAGACCCTTCATTACAATTTACAGATGATCATGAACATTTTATTGCATCTCACCGGGTGAGACTATGGATAGTCAATGACAAGGATGGGAATATAATAGCCAAGTATCTATTATTGACGGATGGTAATTCTTGGCAGAAATGGATAAATGTTATAGCAGCCCTTAAAACGAATGGATTTGATGCTTCTTTGTATCCTTATTGGGCATTATTACCCCCTCATTTTGATAGAAGGGAATTAGTAGAATGGGCCGTACGACCACCTATGTATAATCCCCAAGTCATTACTATTAAAAATATAGATGCCGATAAGATAAAGGTAAATAGGCTTGTTGATCAGGGATTTCAATTTGCCATTGTTTTTAATATGACAGACGGAAGGACTACTTCTTTATCTCCATATTCATTGCCTTTAATTATCAAGTCAGAAGACTTTCTGAATAGTCCGGACGTTCTATCTAAAAATGCTCTATTGACTTTATATGCCGGATCGTGCATGGTAGAGAGCATAGATTTATATGTTCGTAAAACAGCTAAAAATACTTATGGGATAGCTAGTACTGTTTCATGGGGTGCATGGTTTAAATATGATCGAATTAATAAGTATACCAATTGCGGGATAAATGATCTGGAAGTTATCGGGACGGATTATTGGTTACGAAGTGGGGCTTGGGAGGGGATGGAGTATGATCCGGTATTTAATACGATTAAGTATACTTTTGACAATTCTAAGTTAGCGGATATTCCCGTAATTGATACGGTTGCATTACAGAATGATCTTCCTCAAACGAGTCATGGGTTTACCGATATGGGTAATGCGGCTTTGCTAGGAAACAACCGTTATGGATATGATAATTTTTCTTGTAGGATAACAGGAAACTTAGATGCAGTAGTAGTTGAAAAGACTAATGCCGTTTGTCCTGTTCCCCTTAGAAAAATAAGATTATATGCTTATGTGGCAAGATGCCAGGATGACTTTGCCTATATCTCTCAAGTTGGATATTATGTAGGGCAAGACACTACAATAAGATTCGGATCTACCTCTAATGGACCCGGTGAAGTAGCAACATTTGCCGTTAGCGAGAGTAAGCAATTTGATCTTGATTTTGCAGATAAAAGAGGATTTAGATGCTATCTAAAAGGAACGCCATATTATGCAGACGGGACATGGTATCAGGTGAATAACGATAATAGTTTAGTTAAGATAGTAGATCCATTGGATTTTAGCAACTCCGATGTATTGACCTTTGTGCAAAATGTGTATACATCTTTGGGATATTTTGTATGCGTATTTGATTTGATAGTACCGGCTGGGAGATATGTTGCTACTTTAGGAAGGCACAACGTGGCAAGTAGTGGCGATTACAGGAATACAAGCACATATATTGAGGGAATTGCCAATTCCAGAAGCGCAACTCCTTTTATTAATATAAGAGTAGTTAGGCCAACGGCAATAGTGACTTATTCGAAGGAAATGGAGTTGGATTGTACGAATAATGACATTGACGTATGGGGGAACGGTCAAGATTTATTTTATGTTTATTGCCCTTATCGAACTAATAATGGGAATAAAAGATTTCGTTTTATTGAGGGATATTTAGAAGAATCGCCCAGTAGTCCTTTAGGGGTTGAATTTTTCCCGTATACACTATCAGGAAGGGCGGCTGATGATTCGGGAACATATACCGACCACAACGGTTTTTATTTTGCCTATACCAAGGCTGCTAATTCGAATGTAGAGGATATTAAGTTTACTGGTAATATAAATTGCGCTCCCTCTTCTTTTGTAGTTCCGACAAGCCAATCAGGTTCCGGATGGAGGCCCAATCCCCCGGCTTATTTATCGGATCATAATGGAGGGGTTATAGGAGACTGTAATAGAGTTTTATATACCGGAAAAATAACTAGCCTTGATGGAACTATTAATTATTCAAATGTTGCCATAAATATAGTGGATGGCACTACTGTCCTTACAAAATCAGATGGAACTTTTGAATTGGTTATTCACAACGGATTAAATGTTATACGTTCCAGTAATGTCTATGTGAACGCAGGAGGTAACTTTTTAATTACAATTTCTAATTGTGGTCAAGTGCCATTATTTCATTATAATGAATCCTTGGTAGCTTGTACTAATTGCAACAAAAGAGTATATCCTATCCCTTTAATATTGGGAGTAAATGCACAGGGAGGAACGCAGTACAGCGTTAAAGAGTATGGAGCTTATTCTATTGGAATAGTAGCGGCTGATTTGGCAGGAAGATTAACATTTGTTAATGTTATAAAAGATACCACTGTTCCTTCATTTTTGGTGAGAAATGATACATTGGCAACGTTTTTTAGATTATTGGTTAATGGACCTCTGAATTTTGATCCAGATATGAAGTGGTTTGCTCCATACGTATCGCCTCAATTAAATATTCAAAAATATATTCAATGGGTAGGAGACAGTATTCAATACATTGATAATAATGGAGGAGTTGTTAGTGATGTGGCAAGTGCCGTTTTTTGTAGTATATCCATTCAGTCCCTGTATAATAACAATGTCAGTAGGAATTTTTCTTTACTAGCATCTTATCAGTTTACACCGGAAGATAGATTAAGAATATTGGATGATGGGAATGGACAATTATTCGATATTGCCGGTTTTGGAGATCCTTTAGACTTGCAGATATTGGGGACTAATTATAATCAGGCAGCTATGGCAGCCGGGATCATTCCCAACACTAACACCAATCCGACCATTAATAATAATGTCACAAATACAACTACGGTCAATACTGCTGATACGCCTTCAATAACGACGATTGCAACAGTTCAAAATTCTATAAATATAACCTTTTATGTCCGGTATGATGCCAGATTAGATAATATAATAGGGAATACAGGATTTTGGATTGAAATATATACTCCTTCCCAACAGAGTGCAGAAACTGAAATTCCTTTCAATGAATTAGAATGGAAGCCGATTGTGAACGGAGAAATTGCTGATTTTGGAGGGTATAGTAATGGGCAACCTTTTTATAATTACCCAACTTCGATAGATATTAATTTCTGGGATACTTATTTATTCTCCCGAAATATCACCATACCATTGGTCGGGGACAAATTCTTTTCCCATCCATTCGAATCGCCTAATATCAGCGATACCTTTGGGGCAAACATAACTAGTGGTGGTAGACAACTGACAAAAAATGATGATGCCAAGCAGCTAATATACAAAGACGATGTTATCCGATCCAATGCTTTTATTACAGGAGGTACAGTAAACGGATTGGGTACTTTTTCGAGTGCCAACAGAAAAGATTTTAGTAAAAACAATTTTGGAGGCATATTGGCTTTAATTTCTACCGGGAACATAATTTTATTTGTTTGTGAAAATGATTGGTTCACTACCACATTCGATTACCATTTTACCTATCCAAATGCTCAGGGAGTAATGGTAGTTAATTTGGATAATGGGTTAAGCACTCCCTCTCAAAAAGTAGGTGACATTTACGGGATGGCTGCCGAAGATACTGGGACCCTAATAATATACGATAAATTTGTATTCTGGTATGATCGAAAAAATGAGGCATATGTAATATGTAATTATTCGTCTGCTAATGACATATCGGATATTACAGATCAAGAAGGTCGTAAATTTGGTATCAAAGCATTCCTGACTAAAAAGACGCAGTTTATAACTAATTGGAATTTAACACATGATAAATCAAGCCGATTTGATGTGATATGCGGGATTGATATTCCAAGAAAAAATATTTATCTTACTTTTAGGCCGCGTCGTCAGAATACCAATGACCTTTCATCTTATGTTAATCAACGAAGGAATTGGCAATTAGGATACCAGGAAACTGTAAGATACTCAATCGATTCAAAAAGATGGATACCATGCGCAAATTTTACACCTGAATCTTTTGGAACGATAATGGGGAATGCTACTGGATTAGAAATGATCACTTACGCAGCCGGTAAACCATATACACACAATAAAGGGAATGTATCCTTCTTGACATTCTACGGGCAATTAACAGAGCCGGTATTAATGGTTAATTTTAACAAGCAAATAGAGGCGGTAAAAATACTACAATCTATATCTTTCGATTGTAATTTATCATTTCTAATTGATCTTATCTATAGTGATGAACCTTTTAGCTTTTCATATTTAGGGAGCAACTACTTTAAGAGAAAAGAAAACTTATATTATAGTCAGGTATTGCGCAACATGGTGAGCTACCCAAATCCAAAACCTGAATTATTGTTCCAATCGACGCTTTTAGATGGAAAAAGAGTATTCGGAACATTCTTTATTTGTCGATTTGTTGGAACGGGCGGGGATCAGTATTTTCAATTAGTTGACTTATTTTATTTGTTTACCTTTAGTCAGCCCATTAAGAAATGAGTTATAAATTCAGATATTGTCAGGAGTTCAACCGAATGATCCCCGGTGTTCTTATCGATTCGAGGGCATCTATTCCTCAAATAAAGAATCAAATAGGTGTGGTTATTAAGCAATATACCGACTCTCAGGTATCTTTAGTGACGGCCAATGTGCTGCCATACACTGTTAATAATTCAGATGGTAATTTGAGCGGATATTTTACGCTAATTGTTAATCCGGAAACAAAAAACGTAGCTATAGGTCAGTTTGTCCTTAGGCCAGCTTTTAAAGAAAAATTGATTGAAATATCATCACAAATTAGTACCTTCATAATCAGCAATTTGTGGCAAAAGGATTATCTTTTTTGATCTTTATGGGTAAAAAAATATCATATAAAATAGGGGATCGCGTTGGATTTTTAATCTATCTGGGGAATGATCAATTAAAGGGAGATGGGAATATGGGTCATTTAAGTAGATTTGCAGATTTTAAATGTGAATGTGGTAAGATTTTTAATACGAGAATGTGGCAAGCAAAAGCCGGCAAGACAAAAACGTGTGGGTGTGGTAGAACTAAGCATGGAATGTCTCATACCGCAGAGCATAATACGTGGGTAAGAATGAAAGGCCGGTGTTACAATAAGGATTTTGACAGATATGATGAATGGGGTGGTAGGGGAATTACAGTTTGCGATCGGTGGATTGAATCTTTCGAAAATTTCTTCGAGGATATGGGATTAAGGCCGACATCAAATCATTCTTTAGATAGATATCCGGATAACAATGGCAACTACGAACCAAATAATTGTCGATGGGCTACTCCAAAAGAACAGAATAATAATAAGAGTAATAATATATTGGTTACCTATAAAAACAAAACACAAACATTAAGTTCATGGTGCGAAGAACTGAAAATACCGAGCAATTTAGTAAAGCTAAGGCGTCATCGGGGATGGAGTTTTGAAAAATCCTTTACAACTAAAAATAGACTAAATATTAAAATAGAATATAATGGTTTATATATGAACCTGATTGAGTGGTCTTTTAAATTCAATATAAAGACGAGCGGTTTGCGTAAATATTTGAAAAAACATTCTTTTTCAGATGCTTATAGGTATTATATGGGAAATATTAAAGATTCATATAATGAAAATTCATTTTTTATAATGAATATTAATTAATGGAAGAAATTAAAGACATATTGCCTAATATTTCAAGCTCAGTAGATGCGTTGGAATTAACTCTTAGAGAGATGGATGAAGCAGATTGCAAATGGATTCATCTATTTACTCCGGGTATTTATGTCAGGGGGATCATTATGCCGGTTGATTCAGTTATTGTAAGTAGAGTCCATAAGACAGAGCACCCCTTCAATATTTTCAAAGGTGTTGTATCAGTTAAAACGGATAATGAGTGGAATATCTTAGAGGCTCCTTTTTTAGGGGTTACGAAGCCAGGGACGCGGCGAATCCTAGTTATAAAAGAGGAATGTATTTGGACAACCACACATGCTATTTTACCAGAGGAACAACCAGAGGATAGCAGTCAAGAGGCTCTTGATAAGGCAGTCAAAAAGATTGAAGATCGGATATTGTTTCCACCACTCTTTTTTGAAGAAGAAATGAATTAAAATTTAATTAAAAACCAATGAGTTACGTCGCTGCGGGAACCGCTGTAGTTGGCATCGGCACCTCGATTTATAAAGGAGTAAAAGCCAGCCAACAGGCTAAAAAGGATAGAGCAGAGGCCGAATCTCTTAAAAAGCCTTTCGAACAGGTTCAATCTGAATATTATAAAAATCAAAATATAGCTGCTGGGCAAGCTGGTCAGGGTTTATCGGGAGATACGAAGAATTTTCTGACTACAGAAGCTCAACGAGGTCTTGGAACAAGCCTTTCATCCGTAGAGGCCGGAGGCGGTGGTGTTAATGATGTGTCGCGTCTATTACAAGGGTATCAAAGTAGTTTAGGTGCTATAGGCGCTCAGGATGCTGAAATGCACCAAAAGAATATCCAGTATTATATGAACGCCAATAAAGATTTGGCAGGCCAGAAGACGACACAATGGGCTGTCAATGAATATCAGCCTTATGAGAATAAACTGAAGGAATTGACTGAACGCCGGGCCGCTGATGCGCTGAATGTTCAAGACGCGATAAATACGGGGTATGGCTCCTTAACATCATTTGCTACAGCGAATCAAAATTCAAGTTTATTGAAAAATTTATTTGCTAAACAAAAGGTGGGTATTGAAGATCCATATACAGCGGACAGATGGACTAAGCCTCAAACGGCTGCTATCGGTGGAACGGGTGCTGCTCCATCTCCAACCTTGAATCCAAATGCAGGATCAGGAGGAATACAGAATGCAGATGATATGTCAAATACTTCACTTTATCCGTTAAGCGTATAATCGATGGCAGAACCTACTTTATCAGAAATTACGAATATTTCCGTTGATCCGGAAAGGGGAACCGGAACGCCTGCCGTAGTGACAGATAGTAGTGCTATTGCTAAATACGCCAATCAATTCGCTCAACAGAAAGCGGAAAATGATTGGAGGAAATATGCTGTTTTCTCTGAAAGACTGAAAGATACTTTCAAAGAGTTGGGAGAAATGAAGGGGATGCCGGTAGCACAAGAGGACCGACCTTTATTAGAGAAAAAATCTGCCGAAATATTCAAAAAAATAGCAGATGATCCTCAAGGATTTTTTGGTGGTAAAATGGCTGATGTTGAAAAAGGCATAGGAGAACTTAGGGGATTGTCTACCCAGAGCGTTCAAGACAAGATATTCAATGATGCCCATAGAATGTATGTTGATAGAGATCCTACTTTGAATATATCGGACAATAAATCTCTTTTGGATGGATATCTAAAACAGCCATTAGGAACAAGAAAGGCATATTCTTTAAAACTTCCTTCTCTGTATAACCCTCAGGAGATAGGGAATCAAATTAATGCTATAATTCCTCAGAAATTCGCGCAAACTGGGTTGTCTCCTGATGGAAAATATTTGAATACTGTATCCGGAATAAGATATGATGAAAAGCAATACAGGACATTGGCCGATCAAATGTATAATAGCCCTGATCAAAGAGGGGTAATAATAAGTTCACAGGTTGCTGATAGATTCAAGTCTCTTCCCCCTCAATTACAACAAATATATCAAAAAAAATATCCGCAAGACCCAGTAAAGGGATTCTATGATGAAACAGTAATGCCGTGGAAAAAGCCGGATCAAATTGAAAGCACCAAACAGGTAGGAGATCCTTTCGCTATTCAAGGGTTTAAAAACAAAGCTAAAATACAGGAAATGAACCTGAAATTTGGTTTTGATAAGGCCATTGAGAGCATGAAAATAGGGGGGGCCAAAGAGGTTGAAAAATTAAAATCTAAATTACGTGGCGAGAGCAAATATGGTAAGATAGGAGCATTAAAGGTAATGGTAGGAAAAATGGTAGATGATGCCAAAACAGGAACGCCAGTTCCTACCTCCGAAGGCACCTATTATAAAATAGGAGTTTCCGAACCTACTTTAAAAGCGTATGGTCATATAGAAGGCGCTCTCAAAAAACAAGTCAACCCAGATGATATTTTGGTGAGTGAAGACGGAGAGAAAATGAAAGCTGTTTTTTATAAAAAGAAAGGAGATCCAAATTCTGGGATTGATGATAAAAAAACAAAGACCTTTTCAAAGACAGAGTTTACAGCAAGGTTTGGAAAGGAAACATTGGGAGTGTCAGCTACAGAAAAAGAAATAAATGCTCCTGACGAAGAAAGTGGAGATGAATCAGAAGAAGAATTTCCATTACCTGAAGGGCAATCAGAAACAGTTCAGCAAGGTGGATACACTTATACATGGAATCCTTCCACGGGTAAATACGAATAATGGCAACAGAAAAAAACATAGAAGACATTCAGACTGATCAGGTACAGCCTCCTAAAAAGAAGCCTTCATTTGATCCTAATAAACCATTTGAACCTGTTAAGGTAAATGGGAAGAAACCTGCATTTGATGCCGCAAAACCAATGCAGGAAGTAAAAAAAAAAGACGCTTCCATTTCCTCAGTTTCTCCTTCGGATTCTATACCTGCTCAGAAAACGGAGCAACCTGTAAATACTTCGGATTCAAGTTTACAACAAGGAAAACAGATTCAGAAGAACTATAAAAACAATACACTTACTCAAGAAGATATCGAAGCTACTAGTAGCGGTTCTTCGGATAAAAAAGACTGGAATGGATTAACATCTGCTCAGATATCCGATCTTATCAATAACAAAGGGGCCAATCTTAAAAAGGCATCTACTGCTCCAATTGTCGTAAATATTATAAAGGCAGTAAAAGATCAGCATGATTTACAAAAGAAAATGGATGAATTATCTACCCGTCAATCTATGGTCGGAGATATTCAGGATTATGATAAGCAAATGCAGGATTTAAAAGGACAAGAATCTATTGTCCGTTCAAAAATACAGAAATCATATGATGCCCAGAAAGAAAGGATAGTCCCTGAATTGTTAGATAATTTAAAAGAACGATTTTCGGGAGCCACTTGGACCGAAATTTATGACAATGAAACTAAATACCCTAATGGCAGTTCAGATATTATTTCAATAGACATGCCTTTAAAATGGGATTCTGAAACCCATAAACTCACTCCTAAATCTGTCGAATATATAGCTAAAAATGTTGACAGCATTATGAATAAAAAAGGAGATGATGTTGTTAATGCACAAGTGTCCGGAGATCTAGATAAAAAAGAGCGTACCTATTTTGACCTTACTAAATCAGTCGTTGACGAATTGAATAAGGTTCCTGTCCTAAAAGAACAAGATAAATTCACTCAGGATTATATTTCTAAAAATCCTCAGATTAAAGAAGCATTCACGGCTCAAAAAAAGGCTAATGAATATTTCTCCAAAGAGAATGTAGATGCCGTAAAAGCGAGAGTGAATACAGAAAGGGACAAGGAGTTTATGAAGACGGGGCAGAGATATTATAATGCTGATAATGGAATTTTTAATCAAAATCAGGATTATGTGTCAATTGCTCATAAATATGCTCAGCGTGTCCATGATGGCACTATGACAGATGCCGTAGCGAGAAAACAAATAGATGCGGAAGTGTTACAGCATCCGGCATTGAAAAAAATAAAGGATAATTACGACAATGAAATAAAGAAAATAAATGAACGTACCCAAACGCAATATCAAGATTATCTTATACAAGGTCTGAGAACACATAACCCTAATCTTACCGTATACAAAGATGGAAGGGTTGGTGTGGCCGGTCTTTCGGAAGACCAGTATACCAATATGATGGAGGGATATCAAGAGGGGATGGATGATATTGCTAAAAGGATTGGTGGTGAACAGGTAGCAGCCTCAATGAAGCAATCCAATCAGGAAGCCAAGAAGTATGGAGCTTTTTTAGGATCATTGGTAGAATCCACTAATGGGCTTGCAGCCGGATTTTCAAAGTTCATTTTCAATAAAACACAGTGGGGAGGAGAAAACGTAAGGAATTTTGAGGCAAAAGAAATAGCCGCACCAAGCATCAGTCAATCGGATATAGCTGCTACCTGGAATTGGAAAGGTTTGGAATCCCTAAAAGATCCCAATTTTTGGATGTCTAAAATAGGTTCAATGGTGCCAGTAATTGCTGGTGCTGTTGCCGTAAGTTCTGTTACAGAAGGAGAGGGGATACCTCATTATGTATCATGGTTGGCTAATGCTGGTCTCTTTACCGCTCAGGGAGGTCTTGAAACGTATAATCAACTCCTAAACACAAGAGATGCACAGGGAAATATGTTGACAGAAGAGGATGCCTCTCATTTTATGGCAAGAGATATGGAGCGTAGCATTCTCCCTAATGTCCTAATGATGGCCGCTACGTCCGGTACTCTTTTAAAGGCTAAGAATATAGCTAAACCTTCTTTATTGGCAACAGCAGGTAAAGGATTGGCAGGAGCCGCTATTGCCCAGCCTTTCTTTACATGGCAGGGATATGAAAGCTATGCCAATATGAAGGAAGCGAAAGGAGAAAAGACTGACTTTTGGGACTATATGCAGTCTAAAGACTTCAAAGACAATTTGATAAACGGAATGGTCGTAGGTGGGGGATTGTCTCTTTTACATGCACCCGGGGATTATATGAAATCTGTGGATAATTGGGCTAAAATGATCCACACATCCGAAGGAGAATTTAGAAACCTTATCCCTCAGAACTATGCCTTACAGCAAGAAATGTCCGGTAGTGGGAACTTCTTACGGGACGCATTGAAATTACATATATTTAATACGGACCCTATCACATTGGATGAAGCCGGGCAAAGGCAATTGTCTGATACTAAGAATCAGCTTTTATACAGCGTCAATTTAGATAGGAATATAAAATCCGCTAATCTTGATCCCGCTAAAATAAATGATTTATACCAAGCCCATAATTTGGCCCTTGCAGATCAACACGATTTCTTGGCCGAACAGAATAAAGACAATAAAAGCCTTTCATCCCTTTATTCTGATAAGGCAAAAGAGTATAGGGAACAGGCAAAGGCAGTTTCCAATGGAGAAGCAAAATACCATTACCTGACCAATGATCAGGGGCAGCCTATATTTATGTCTGATAAATCATTCAAGGTTTTAGATCAGGAAGGAACCATAGGCAAATGGATTATTGATCAGACTGTTGAAGGAGTCCATTCCAGTGATGATAAGGACTTTTCACAGAAGTATAAAGAACATGTAGAGGCAAAGAATGAATCTGTAGTTGAGGGGAAAGGCATTGAAGAACATTCTCTTAATCTTATCGAAGAAAATAAAGAAAAGTTAGGAGTTTATTATGAGGTGGCTAAAAAGAATCCGGAGACATTCTTTAAGGATGTTTCTGATCAGGCTTTAGGTAGGAATGCCGACGGATCTATTTCACTACGTCCGGATGCTGAAATTGAAGCAAGAATAGCATATGGGGATGATATTGTAGACCTAGCAAAGGTTATGTATCCACTGGAAGAAAAGGCTGAACCAACTGAAGCCAAAAAAGAGTCGACACCGGGCAAACCTCCTGAAGGAGAATATAAGCCTAATATTAGGGATGATTATTTTTCACAATCAGACTTTTTTACTCCCGAAGAAAAAGAAAAGTTTTCTAAGTTGAGTGAGGCCGAACAGGATAAAATGATCGACGATAAACGGACTGAATTAAAAGCCAGTCCGGAAGATAATATTACTATAAGCGAAATGATTGGCAAGCCTGTCACCTATAAAGGAAAGAAAGGAATACTATCTCAGGATGGGCAATCTATAATATTCAAGGAGGAAGGAACTAATAAGGAATATGAGATAGGCAATGCTGATAAACTAGGCGACAAGTCCGCTAAAGAATTGGGTATCGGAACTGAAAAGTCCGTCGTTGATACCGATCCAGAGGGAAACCTGACGGTAAGAGGTAAACCCTACATAAATCCTTTTGAAGCAAGGGGACAAGATCCTACCGATGCTATTCTTTATGACAAGGATGGGAATGTGGTAAATGTCCGTATGAAAACCCCAGAAGGAGAACGCAGAACTTTTACCGGACCCGTTGCCGAAGATTTGGCCTATCAAATTCATTTAAAAGAAATATCCAAAAATAATGAGCAGCCAGCCCTCGAAGAGTTCATCAACTCAGACGAACCAACCCGAAAAGAAATTGAAAATGGAGGACTTGCAGAAACTCCCGAAGAAAAACCAATTGTCAATACTGAAGAAGTTTCGGGAGAATCAGTCAAAAAAGAAGAGCCAGTAAATAAGCCTGAAGAGGAGAAATCTGAAAGTAAAGATGCTGGGGAAATCCCTCCTCCGGAATCTCCTAAACCAAAAGTAGTAAAGGAAAGTCCAAAGGAGGAATTTACGTCTGTTCGAAAAGAAAAGAACAGAGAGATAGAGGGTGCAAAAGAATTGTTCGAAAAGCAAGGTAAAATAAAATGGTCCGAAACATATGAAAAAGGGTTATCGAATGTTCAGACTATGTATCCGGATAAGGGACTATATGATGCCTTGAAATCCAGAGTAAATGAATTCGTGACAAGATTGGACAATAAAGTACTGTTTAACCCTACCTCTGAAGATAATGCAGTCTTTAATGTATTCAAAAATGAGACATTACGGAGAATGGGTAGTGTACAGGGATGGGATTCGGCTGATCTAATGCAAAGGCTGGCGGCTCAAACTGAATTTGCCAACCTAAATGCTGATTTATACAATGTTGTCCGGGTGACAAATCCAGGGGGGGAAGCTGGTCGGGCATTTAATATACTCCAATCGGAAATATCCAATGATCCGGAACATGGCTTACAAATTCGTAGGATGGATCTCATGAAATCAAAAGGAGGCGAGAAGCTTACTGAAAAAGATTTAGAATTTACAGCCGAACAATGGGAAAAGGAAAGGGCTATAATGGAACTTGAGAATGAATTGAAGATCCAAAAGATGCAGGAGAAGTTCGACAAAGAATTGGCAAAGGCTAAAGCAGATTCCGGGAAGGCCCCAAAACCAGAAAAATTTAATAAGGAAAAGGCTGGTAAAGTAGCTGCAAGCCTTAAAACATTTGCCGATAAATTTGAGAAGTTTGGTCAGGCTAATTTACCAGAAGGTACGCAAAGGATGGGGGCTAACATTCAAAAAAATGTGGCCGACGCTATCCGGTGGATTGCTGATAAAATAGCAGCCGGAGATATACGTATTCCTGATATTATTTCGGCTGCTATCGAAAAGTTTAAAGGGGATGGAATTGATGAAAAGGAACTACGTACTCATATAAGAAAAGGATTGACAGAAGCCGGTTTGGACGAAAAGTTAATCAACGAAAAATCTATCCGGGAAACATCTTTAGCCAAGATTAAGGATTTGGCAGTGTCAAACAATGCTACGGATATTACTAATGATATGGTAGCAAAGAATCTTATTCGGGATTATGTAAAAAGTCATTTAGGATTGACCGAAAACAAAGATATTATCGATGAGGCAACAGCCGGACTGAAAAAAGTACTTCCAAATGTTGATGAATCCACTTTACGGAAAGCCTATCTTAAAGAAGATGAATTTAAGCAGCCTACCAAAAAGGAATTAGAAACCGCATTAAAGGAATCAGAAAAAAACTTTACTAAGCTTACTAAACTTGAAAAAGATATTAATGACCTGAGAGAAAAGAAGGAGTTATATCATCGTGGAAGTAATAAATCAAAAACCCCATTCGACAAGGATATTGAAGCTAAGGAAAAAGAGAAGAAGATTATAATGGATTTACTGAATGTTAAAACTTCATCCGAAGATAAATACACCAAAGCAACCTATGATCAACGGGCAAAATCACACAATGATCGGATTGACGATTTAGGAAAGACAATTGACAATAAACTACAGGATGATAGCTTGTCCTCAGCGACTAAAAAAGCATTGATTAAGCTAAAAGGTCAATTGGACGCCTCTAAAATTAAGTTAGACCCAAATTCAGCTATTAGTCAAGAAAAAACATTAGATGGAGGTCTGTCCATTCTGAAAGCAGTTAAAAGCGAATTTACCCGGACTACCGCAGGAGATATGGCTAAAATAGGAGACTTGAACAAGGCTCTTCAAAAAGTCATTGATAAATTTGTTTCTGATAAAGACGAATCTGTCCAAGATATCAAACTGCAACGAGCAAAGGATAAGGCAAAAAGAGATATGGAGTCTTATTTTCAGAAAATATCCAAAGGAGAATATGAGGACGAACCAGTAGTAGGTCTTACCAAGACAGATGCCGAATTGATCAAACTGGAAAGGGATAAGGGCGCTATACAACAACTTTATCGAAATAAGAAGAGGGATTATGAAAAGGAAAATAAGTCTAAATTCAAAAGGATTGCTGATTTTGCGAGGGGAGCTATGGTAGCCAAGATGATCGGAAGCCCTTTTACTTTATTAAAAGTTGGAGCGTCTGCCGTAATAAAACCTCAATTGGAAGCTTTGACTAAACTTACCCTTGGAAAAGGATTCGCTGCGTTGCCATTTGAAACTACCAAGGCTATTACCGAACAGGCTAAATTAGGGGGAGAAAGTCAAAGCCTTAAGTCAATTAAAAAATCATATGAAGCGTATCTTAGGCAGTATAGTCAAGAGCAATTGGAGAAAAGATATGCTGATGCCAGCAATAAATATGAACAGTCTTCTAAAGATTATCATCAATTAAAAGGAGAAATCGATAAAAAAATAGGAAATAAAGAAGATGTTTCTAAGGAGGAAGAAAAAACATTGTCAAAACTGAAAGAAAAAAAAGACAATGATTTGATAGATGCAATAGGGCAATCTGTTTACCAGTTTATTGCTGGGTCTTCCATCAAAGAAGGCATATCGGTTCTTTTGCACAGATCCTCACAGATAGAAAGGCAGTTTGGAGATTTTGACCGTGAGGCATGGGACCGGGAGGGAGGGAAAAATATTCTTAATGGGAAATCACTTAGAAGCCTAGACAATTATCAATATCTATTAAATTTCGTAGGTAGATCGCATGGTGCTTTAAAAAACTTCTCTGCTAGAGCACAATTTGCTAGTGGATTCATGGCCCGTCTGGAAGGGGCAGTGGCTAATGGGATAGATATTTCAAAGCCGGAAAAAATAATAGAAATAGGTCATGCAAGTTATCTGGATTATGAACGTGGTAAATACCAAGAAGGGAATTGGATAACGAATGCCTGGAATCAGGCGACAAATGCGGTGGAAAGAATAGGAAGGGATGATACAAAAATCAGGCATCTTGGAGAGGGATTGGCTTATTTAATGCGAGCAGATGTAGCCATTACCCGAGTTCCTGTAAATATGATTAGAGAAGGTATTATGGAATATACTTTAGGGGCCATCACTAGCAGTGTAATGGCTGCAAGGGAATATTACAAAGCTAAAGGAATAGTGTTGCAGGATGGATATACTCCCGAAAATGCTGCACAATTTAAAACTGAGTTACAAGAGCAATTAAATAAAATTGATCCAGATAAAGCAGCTACTATTTTAAGATCATTTAGAAAGGGAGGCTTTGGAATGGGATTATATGCTTTAGGATTGTTAGGTCATGCTGCATTTGGAGGATGGGCGCATAAAGGACAATCTGCCGAAGACCTAAAGAAAAAGAAAAGAGATGAAGATTTAGGAATTGACGAAATTAAAACTTCTGAAATAAGGATTGGTGATTGGAAGATGCCGGAATGGGCCGCAAAGGTAATTGAACATACTGCAGCCTTTTCTCCTTTAGGGATGGGCTTAGGGCTATCTCAGGTGTATGGGAATAATATCATCGATGGGAAAGAGACGGTTGAGTCGGCTACCAATTCGGCAGTAGCTCAAATAGAGCATGTTGTTGGTTCTATCCCTCAGGCAGAATTAGTTACGTTTTTGGGAGGTAAAATATTGGATAGATTAAAGCCTGCTAGTCAATGGGAGGATGTAGATGTTGATGGCAATCCAATGAAACGTAAGGCATTCAATTTATCAGATCATTTAAAGTATATTTCTATTGGTGGTCATACAATATACGGGGACAAAAAAGAAGAACTTTCAGAGGCGTACTATAAAGCCGCTGTTAAAACCCAGAAAGCATATCGAGAAGAAATAACTGAAATAATGACAAATATTAGTTTGTCCAAAAAGGATAAGGAAGAGCAGCGGTCGGCTAAATTAAAAGAACTGGATGAAGAAATAGCCGATATTTACAAGCAAAATAAGGAAGATCCTCAATAATTAATTAGGATGCCCTATCTTTTATACTTAATTTAGTAAAATAATAGTCTATGGCAAGAATCCTCATACGTACCCCTAAGTATTTTAGGGATCTATATGTTATGGATGTCCCTCATAAAACAAGAGGATGATTAAAAGTTCTCTTGTTTTATCCCATTAAAAAAGTTCTTTCAAATAGAAAGTTGTTCTGATGAAATCACAGTATTTGTGATAGCTACAGGACATATAAATGACAATATATGAATAAAATCATGTATGGTTCTACGGGAATGTTCTTGCGCTCGCCATTAGAAAATGAAGTTGGAAATTCTAATTCAAATCTCGATGAAAGGCAAAAAGAACATTCCCCAATTTATAATTTCAATCGAAATGACTATGCCAATCATAAATTTGATGGAGCTTATCTCTTCTTGATTTTAACCTTTCCCTATAATCTTTCATTAATTGTTTGTCAGAACGAATTTCTTTTATATTTATCTCTTTATATTTTTTTGTTGATTTTATCAATCCGGCTATATAGTAAGGCTTTAAATTAAGCCTTCCATTTCTCTTGAAATTTAGCTTATAATTATGATATCTTTCAGCAACATTTGGATGAGCATTGACCCATTGCATCCACATTCTTTGAATAGTCTGATTAATTATTTTGACTATCGAATCTGCATTATATTCTTTTATAAAGTTATCAGACATCCATAAAAGAATTTCAGATATTACTTCTTCCCCGGAACAAAAATTTAAATATATCCACTCACACCGTATCATTCTAAATTCAGCATATCTTACTAATCTATCATATTGTTTCGGATCAGATATGTTATCAATATTTTGTATATGCCAGAAGTAGTTAGCATATTTAACCTTTTTGAATTCTTCTAAATGAGTGCCATAATTACAAAGACATATTAATAATTGATCGAATAATTCATGTTTATTTTTGTTTTCTCTTACAACATATTTCCACGCAAAATCCAATCTTTCTTTTGCATAACATGCGGAAGTGGGTGTGCATTTGATTGTATTTTGCAAATCCCAGCTATATCCTCTTCCTGTTTTTTTACTAAAAACAAAAGCCAAAAGCAGCCAATTTTTAATTGTAATATTACTTGCATGCATTAGTGTATTTGTTGTAACACTGAACTTTTTATAACAAGCTGGATTAGCGCATTTATAACGGTTCCCTTTTTCTATGAAATATGCCTTTGGATTAGAACAATGGGGGCATTTGGCCCATTCCCCCCACCTTATAAAAGATAGGTATTTATTTGCCTTTTCTTCTGTATCAAAATAGTTGCTGATTTCTTCTAGTGTAGAGAAAATAGGTGTTTCGACCATAATGGATACTTTTATAGGTAAAATAGTTGAAAAATGGTAATTTTAGGAATATTTTATTAAAATGATGAGAATCATTAAATTATATAGTCCTGAAGGAGATGGAGGAGGAGAAGGCCCCAAAAAGAAGGATACTAAACCTAAAGGGTATAAGCCTACTACGGCAGTGCAACGAAAGGACTGGAATAATTTTCTGGATGCTATGCAGAAAGATGGCGTGGCGGGGTCAAAGGATTTGGATAAAACCGATCAAAATGCAGGAGCTTCGTATCTTGAAAAGTATCGCAAGGAGAACCCAAATACTACTGTCAATGCTGACATGATCCAAAATGTCCAATATGAGCATCAACAATTAAGATCAGGGGAGTCATTCGCTGGCATGTCGCCTGAACAGACGAGGATATTAAGAAAACAGTTAAGTTCTGATTATGTAAAAAGAGAGACATCAGAACCGGGGACACCTTTAAATTCTGGAATGTCCAGGCAATACTATCCTGAGTTTAAAAAAGGAGATAAAAACTATGGAACTGATGTCGAATCGTACATGAAAGATTTTTCAACCCTCCCCGTCTCTGATTCTACAGGAAAGACAAAAGAAGTAGTTAAAGAAGATCCTAAAAAGGAGGGGCCAGAAAAGTTGAAGGATGGGGAAGGCGATAGGATACCGTTGCCTAATTATAACGATACCGCATCAAGAGTTAATTATTTGAAAAACTGGTCAAAAAAATACGGAGATTTAGAAGGGAGAGGGGATACGGTTTTAAAAGTAAATGAAGTTCCCCGGGGCGGATCGGATACTATGAAAAACATTTCAGTAAAAGCCGCTAAAGAATATGGTATTGATCCTGCTTTATTATATTCAAGTGCCATGCAGGAAGGGGCAAGTGCGCTTTTCAAAGATAAATCAGGATTGGATACACGGCACAAAAAACCGGGAGAATTCGGTTATCAGGCATTTTATGGAGATAAAGACTTTCCTATAAATGGGAATGAAAGTATGGGAGTCCCTGACTTTGCCAATAGATTTCCAGAATTAGTCTCCGGAGGCTATTTGCCAAAAGAATTTGCGTCAAAGTTTAGAGGAAAAAAGAATGCAGGGGAATTTAGTGAAAATGATTTTAAAACAGTAGAAGATGGCATGAAAGCAAAGGCAGCCTTAATGAAATTCGGAAAGGATTATGTTAACAAGGAAGCTTCCGAGAAAGGCATTAAGTTGTCAAAAAAAGCAGAAGATTTTTTTTCATTAGTTTTTTTTAATGGTGGGGAAGGCGGGGTTAAAAAGTTATTGAAAAAATATAATGAAGAAGGTCTTTTGAAGGATGATAAGTTTTTAAAAGAACACCCACACAAAGGAGAAAAAATAGATTCTAAAGATGATATTTGGGCACACGTGGCCCCCAGAATCTATATGGCTTCGGCTCTTAAGGATGAAGGTCACTTTTAAAATAAATATATGAAAATAAAATTTACTAGTAATGTTTCTCTTGAAGACAGCGTAATCTTCGAAAGTGTTTATCCAGAAAATCTTCAATGGGATTTAGAAAGTAAGCAGGAGTTAAAAGACGATGGTGCTAAGTTTATTTACATGGTGGATGGAGAATCCGGGGCATTGATCGGAGAGGCTTATTATCTGCCATTGGATACCATGAAGGATTGGGCGGCAGACGAAGAGCAACTAGAAGATGGTCTGACCGATTGGTATGGAAAAAATTGTATTTATGCGTTTAGCACTACCATTTTGCCGGATTACCAAAATAAAGGCTACGGAAAAATATTGAAGGCTTACTGCTTAGGTTTATGGAAAGAAAAAGGGTATGAATTTGCATTAGGTCATGCAAGAGATGGGGTAAGCCTTAAATTGCAGGAATTTTTTGGAGCCAAAGTCATTGAAAAGTTCGAAAATTGGTACGGAGAAGGTGAGCAATATAATCTTTACCTGCAAAGTCTATGATTCCACAAAAACAAAATAAAGAATATAATTGTGGGGTATATGCCTTACGTTTCCTTTTGGGGTTATATTCTGTTCATGTTACTCCTGAAGAATTAGAAATAATAATGGGAACGACTGAACAGGATGGCACTAGCCATGATGGGATAAGGAAAGGTCTATCTCATTTTAATTTTAAATGGGTATCTTGGTACGATTCACATATATCTTCTTTACAGGAGTTTTTGCCAGCAATTATAAATTATCAATACGAGGACGAAGAAGGGAAAGAGGGGCATTATTCAGTTGTATTAGGTCAGGGGAACGGATTCTTTACTATATATAATCCAGCGACCGGAGAAATAGAAACATTGGATTGTGAGTTGCTTGAAAAGAATTGGTATAGTGAACGATACGGTAAAGGGTGGTTTATTCAACCTTCAAAAATAAATGATGTATGCGGAATGATCTAATGGATAAAAGTGTATTGGTATATGATTATATGAGCTATATAGAAGTAGCTCAAAGACTAAGTAGAGACTTCGGAACAGTATATTATTACTGCCCTTATACAATAGATGGATTCCCTGAACATACTCCATTTGATATTGGTCGAAATGTGCTGGGGATTGTGAAAGTTAAAGAATGGGCTTCTGTCATCAATGAAGTAGATATGGTTTACTTCACATCGTCCCAAGAGCCTAATTTACAAAATTATATTAGAAGTATAGGTAAACCAGTTTTTGGTAGTGTGTTTGCTGATAGACTAGAACATGATCGATCTTTTATAAAAGAGACATTAAAAAATTTAGGGTTGCCAGTAGGGTTATATTCCATTGCAAATGGGTTAGATGAATTGGAACAAATATTAATGAATTCCAAAGGCAGTAGATATATAAAATCTTCACTAAGAGGCGATATGGAGACATGGGAGCATAAGGATTATCGATTATCAAAAAGAGAATTAATAAGATTACGTCATGATATGGGATTATATGAGAATAGAGAAATATACATTATAGAGCATCCAATAGAAACCGTTGCAGAAATAGGATACGATGGGTTTTGTATTGATGGACAGTATCCTGACATTTCCCTATGTGGCATTGAAGTAAAAAATTGCTGTTATGTTGGCACTTTTACTTATTATAAATTATTGCCAGAACAAATTAGATCAGTTAATGACGGATTTTCTTCTATATTTAATGATATGGGATACCGTGGTCATTATTCCAACGAAATAATTATTTCTAAGGATAAAAGAGGCTTTTTAATTGATAACACAAACAGATGTCCACAGCCTAATACATCTCTTGCCTTAGAGGCATATACTAATTATTCAGAAATAGTGTGGGATGTTGCACATGGGAGAATACCAAATATAGAATTTAAATATAAATGGGGATGCCAATTGATAATAAAATCTGATATTTCAGAAACAAGACCATCACCCATAATTGTTCCTGATGAGTATAAGGATTTTGTAAAAATATCCAATCTCAGCATAGATGATGATGGAACTTGGTACTATACTCCGGGAGAAATGAAAGAGAATGATATAGGAAGTGTTGTTGGATTAGGTAATTCAATGGAAGAGGCAGTTAAAAATGCGAAAGAAGTTGCCAATTCAATTCAGGGCTTCGATACTCACATAAAAACAGACTCTCTTGATAAAGCGAAGAAATCCCTTGAAAAATTAAACAAGGCTGGTATTGCCTTCATTTAAGGTTTTGTGGACCAAAAATTGTCATACAAACCTATTAGCCTTCCCCATACGCCCCGTATATTGCGTAATTTTCCTTAAATTTTTGGGTGTCAAAGTCAATACAATTTATTGCAGATACAATAGATGGGGAAATACAGTCGGTTCAAGGGGTTTTCAATTTTCCTTGCGACAAAGTAACTCCCATTGGTGTGTCAATAGTAAGAAGTTTTGACGAGGATTTGGGTATTATAGCCAAACGTGTTTTCGTAATAGAATATAATAACCATTCGTTTGGAAGTACCCAATTCAAATCTTTAAGTGACTTCAATCAATATAGGGGTGTTTCCTGTCAGTGCTGCCCAACGCTTTGTATTATTCTGGTAAATGGGTGTAACCTTCAATTGAATGGGTGTAATCTTGTTTTGGGAGAAATAAATCCAGTAAGGAAGTGTATTATTTTGATGAATGGATGTGGATTGACTTTTAATGGATGTAATATAAATCTTAATTAAAGTATCATGGCAGATTGCGATCAGGAGGCGTCGGGCCTACCATTACTTACAGGATGCCCAACAGATAGCGAATACTTTTTAGTAGGTAATGCCGTGGGCGGATTAGGATTAGGACAATATGGACGGAGAGTATGGGCTGATGTTAAGGCTTGCATATTGGGATCTCTAAAATTTGGGTTACTTCAATTTAAGATAGGGCAGTCTGGATCACCTTTGGCAGCCGGAGAAACTGTCCTGACCATTAACCAAACCAATATAGTACAATTCAGTGCTTTTGTCGTTTTAGATGGAGCCGTCTTACCTCAGTCTGATAATACTCAAATAAGCTATACAATTGCCTATAATACCAATGATATAGTGATTGCCTTTAATCAAGGAGTTTCAAATAATCAGACTTATGGTGTTTATTATGCCTACATAGGATCAGGAAGCGTTCCAATAGTACCTTCTGGATATAATTCAGGAAATTCTATTCAGAGCGGTACAGGTACACAATTGCAATTTATTATCCCTCATGGTTTAGGAACTACCCCAAGTTTTATAAGCGCCGATGCTGGAAGTTCGGATGCAGTTGGAATAGCTAGCAGGACCGCAGATGCAACAAATATTTATGTTAATTATGGAGCAGCACCTCCTTTAGGAGCCGGGAATGTCATTATTTATTGGTCGGCAAGAGCATAATGAAAAAAACAGTATATATATTATTCATTCTTATTTCGATTAAATTATCGGCACAAGATAATATGACTTCTTTGTCATTTCGGAATATTTCAAGTCTTTCTACAAGGGTTGGTGCGCCAGGATTGGCTATAACAACACAAGGTTTTCGTAATCCGGGGGATGGGGGTGGAGGTAGATTTCGTTGGGATGCCACTTCTACAGCTACTCCAATTCCAGGATTTATAGTCAAAAATCCATCGACTTCGGTAGGAGCATGGGTAAGAGATATGACTGGGGCATTGAATGTGTTATCAGCCGGAGCAGATCCTACGGGAGTGCTGGATAATGCGCCTTTGTTTAATCAGATATTTAATATATCTGGCACATGCTGGCAATTACCATATGGAACTTATAGGATCAGCAGTACGATTACATTAACGGCCAGTAATGTGTCTATAACAGGATTAGATAGAGTAAAGACTGCTATTATTGGTGATCCTTTAGTCGCAAAGATATTTGATCTGCATACAGACAGCATCTCCAATGTGACAATATCTACGATGAAATTGCAGAATAATTTTGTATTAGATAGATCCAATGGGCCGGATACAAATGGAATTTCTGTTATCTCCGAATTTAGTACACTTGCTCCAACTACAGCAGTAATTGCAAGGGGATTGCATTTTAATAATTTATTGATAAAAGCGCCATATAGTTGTGCGGATGGAATAGTGCTTATAGGACAGAGAGGTGGGCAGGGAGGCGTATTAACGGATTGGGATATTCAAGATTGCATTTTTGATAGTGTAGGGAGAATGGCTATTGAAGTATTGGGAGTTCAAGCATCGGATGGACATAATCCATATGTCAAAAATGGTCGAATATTGAACTGTAATTTTAATGAATTGGGCGGCAAAGCTCTTTATGGGATGGCTGTCAGTTTGGGTAGTTGTTCATATGTTATTGTTCAGAATTTAGTTATAAAAGGAGCAAAAGATATTGGCGTAGAAAATGCTCAGGGAGAATATTGCATTATTTCTAATGTGAAAATGTCGGGCAGCAAAAAGAAATGCCTTCCATATACTGTCCAAAATTTTGGTGGGACAGGGAATGGAGGATATGTATACGGGAATAGTGTAGATCATTTTTCCGTAACAGATAGCGTAGACATTGGCCCTCAATTAGGATTTCAAAAAGATTATAAGTCCTCTAATAATAGCATTCCGGTAGACAGCGCCTATACGCAGGTTGACAATATTATTAATGGATCTTTTTCAGGGGATTTTTACTCTTCTTCTAAGACGTTGGCAATGAACTTTGGAAGCTCTATTGATAATACTTTCAGTGGTTGTACTATAAAAGGAGCGCCTAGCAGCCAATTGTTGAATTTTCATGGAGGATCAAAGAGAAATAGATTTATTAGAGGCTGTAATTTACTTCCTGATTCTACAAGTGGTTTTTTTATAGCTTCCCAAGATTCCGCAACTGACAATACTATAGAAAATTTTCATACTGGATCGGGAACGCCAAATGGAAATATTGCTGGAAAAGTAGGAGATTCTTATATGGATTTGACAGGTGGTAATTTTTATATAAAAACAGCAGGAAATACTCCAACATCCCGTACCGGATGGTCAATTGTTCAGAGTCCGTGGAATAGAACGGGTAATTACACAACCATAACAAATGATTCTGTAGGTATAGGAACCACGACACCTACATCTAAATTGGACGTAAACGGGCGTCTTAACATAGAATTGCCTGATACTTCCACGATAGCTGGCGATCTCATAGCGTTAAACATTACTATGGAGCATGCTTCAACGCAAGGCTCTAGGAATATGATAGGGATACAGCCCGGGATAAAGATTGATGCAGGAACGAACATATTAAATGGATATTATTCCCGGACTAATGTATTCAATCCAGTCGGAACTATGGGACACGGTTTTGGATTTTATAGCCAAGGAGGAACGTTTACTAATATAAACACATTCACACACTACATATGTGATGATATGACTTTAGGAAGTGGAGGTCTTGGGGTTGTATTGGGTTTTGATGGTAGAATATCGGCCAAAACTGGTTCATTTAATTTGAATATTTCCGGGACAGCCGCTAATTATTTTAATGGACCTATATGGATGGGCGCTACAGCAGCTACTCCTTCGGCTCAGTTATTTATGAGTAGTACAACTCAAGGATTCAAGCCCCCCTCCATGACCACTACTCAGAAATTAGCTATTTCAACACCTGTCGAAGGATTGGAAGTATATGACTTAACATTACATCAAATGTCTTACTATAATGGTTCGGCATGGGTAAATTTTTAAAATATGAAATTATTATTTAAAATATTTTTTTGTTTATTGATAAGTATTTCTTTGAAAGCGCAGCCACCCGCTCCATCTGGATTACCCGCCCCATATTCAACAGGATATTATCGTGTTGGATGGCTTCAAAGAGACAGTGGGGACATTCCAGCATTTAGAGATACTAACTTTATTCCAAAATTTCAAGGAACTACAATTCTTTGGTTACACGCAGGATTTGACAGTGTTGAGTGGACAAGAATAGGAAATAAATGGATTAAGAAGAATTCAGGAGGAACAGGAGGTTCTGGTCTTAATCAATTGACAGGAGATGTATTGGCCGGACCCGGAACTGGAAGTCAAGTCGCAACTTTGGCAACCGTTAACACAAATACCGGTTCTTTTGGAGATGCCTCACATGTAGCACAGATAACTTTAAATGGAAAGGGATTGAATACTGCTGCTGGCTCTATAGTCATTCAAATCCCGGAAGCGCAAGTTACAAATTTGGTTACCGATTTAGCTGGGAAACAACCTACTATTACAACTGGATCAACTTCTCAATATTTTAGGGGAGATTTATCTTTGGCTACTTTCCCTACAAATCTTTCTTCTTTTACAAATGGACCGGGATATATAACAGGAAACCAAACGATCACTTTATCAGGAGGGGCCACGGGTAGTGGGACCACTTCGATACCCGTTACTTTGGCTTCTGTAATAACAGCAGGATCTTGCACAAACTGTAATCTTACCTATAATGCAGCAGGACAGTTAACTATAGCTGGTAATGGAGCGTCGGGGAATCTTGCTACCGCTTCCGGAGATGCTACAGGTACAGTTTCTGGGACCAATCTTCCGCTTACTTTAGCAACCGTAAATGGCAACATCGGTTCTTTCGGAACGGCTTCCAATGTCGGTTCTTTTACTGTAAATGCAAAAGGATTAATAACAGCAGCTTCCAATACTGCGATCCAAATAGCAGAAAGCCAAGTTACTAATCTGGTGACAGATTTGGCCGGGAAACAGGCAACTGGAAACTATATAACCTCTCTGACAACAGATGTAGTAGCAGCAGGACCGGGAGCAGCAGTGGCAACTATACAACCTCTTGCGGTGACTACAGGGAAGATTGCTAACAATGCCGTTACTCTTGGGAAAATGGCTACAAATACAGCCAATACCCTGTTAGGATACGATGGATCTGGGAATGCTGCGGATGTTTCCTTGACAACTACTGGATCGGGAGCGGCGTCCATTGTAGCGGGAGTATTAAATATTCCTACTCCATCTGGAACGGTTACCTCTCAAAATTCAATAACAGGAAATGGATCATCTGGAACTCCTTTGCAATTGGTTAATGATCTTGCCACTCCACCACCTTATCAAGTATATGGAACAGATACTAGCGGTGTTAGAAAATATAAAATTGAACCTTATGTGATTAAGAAAATAGTAGTTCAAGCGATTGATACAGTAAATAATCACTGGCGAATGGACCAAAGTTCAATAATTAGATTAAGCAAAGATAGCTTGTTGATTTTATATTCTAATTCTAATACTTCCAATGTAAGTGATGTAGGGCCATCTAATATATGGGGAGCCACCTCTGGAGATAATGGGCTAACGTGGGTAAATAATAGATTAAGAATACCGAATATTACACAAAATACAAATACTCCTAGTCTGTACAATGATGGCAATGGTAATATATATTGCTTCACTAACAATAAGTATTTAACCACTCCATTACAAAGTACTATCTGTCGATGGAAAAGTACGAATGGGGGAAATAATTTTACATTCGTAGATTCGCTAGTAAGCGCATCGGGTACATATTGGTATTCTTCCGGTGACAGGATTATTAGATCTCAATTAACTGGTCGATTGTTCTTTCCATTGGGGCAAATCACTAACCGGTCATTGGCTTATTTTAGAGGAAGATTTATGTATTCCGATGATAATGGAGTCACTTGGACTCTATCTGCACAAATATTCACATCACCTGATAGTGTTGTGAATGAACCTTTAATGTATATAGTGCAACGTACACCCGATACACAGGCTGCGGGGGAATTTATTAGATATGGGTTCTCTACTAATGTTCAATATGAAATGTGGGGAGCACAATCTATAGATAATGGAGCTACATGGACGGGTTCTTATAATATGGGAATGCCTACGCCTTATTCTCAACCGGCTGTAGCTGTTATTGATGGACAGCATTGGATGATAGGAGTAGCAAATAAAGCTGTGGGGGGGGCTACTCAACAATCACAAAGAAAATATTTAGATTTACTGACTAGCACTAAAGATTATGATTTTAATCAGCCAAATAATGCCCTTAGTCTTGGAAATCAATGGAGAACCCTATTCAGTTTATTGGGATCAGATAGCGCCAGTACTTATTTTGAACCGTCAATATTCTATGATTCCACAAAAGGAAATATTATAGTTCAGTATGCCCATTTTGATAGTTTAGAACAAAGATCATCTTTAGAAATATTATTGGTCCCAATCGGAAGAGTGCGCGGAGAAGCAAGACAGAGCTATTCTACAATGAATCTGGCATTTAGTGGTCCTGAAATAGTAGCTAGTTCTAGCGGACTTTTTAATCTGTATAACCGACAAACTGGATATGCGGCGGCTCATCTTTCATTTGGGACATTATCTGGGAATTTCACTGATATGAATCCGGTATGGTATTATAAAGGAACCAGTGGAACCGCAGCCGGAATGTTATATAGCGTCGCACCTGGATCAGATTTTGATGTAGCTTATTACAGCGCATTACTATCGGTGAATGGAACTGTAAGCACTATGCCTCTCTTTAAGGCATGTAATGCTAATGTCGCAAAATTTTCTGTTGGATTCGACGGCAAAACTTCAATAGGAAATGCTACCAGAAGTGCGTGGCTAACACTTTCGGCTGGAACTGCCACGGCAGGATTTGCGCCAATACAATTTACAGCAGGACCTCCGACTACTACTCCTGTAGCCGGACAAATGCAATACAATACAGGACTTTGGATAATAGATTCTTCTGCATCCATAAGAGATACAGTTGCAACAAGAAGTTGGCATAGAGCTAATGCGGGTGCTGGAAGCGCACCTCCATTTGCGGATAATGCCGCATTAGTTAAAAACAACTCAGATGCTACCAAGTTGCTTATCCTAAGTGCTGCTTCTATTACTACAGCTACTACAAGAACAGCCACTTTCCCAGACGCTAATATAACAGTAGCAGATAAACTAACAGGATTGCAGCAATTCGCTTCTACTACATCAGCACAATTGTTAGGAGTCATATCTGATGAAACGGGAACTGGACCATTGGTATTTGGGACTTCTCCGTCTATAGCAACACCGTTGCTGACTGGGTTGACAAGTTCAGGAGCGAATGATAGTATCGTAACAGTAGACCCCACAACTGGGCAAACGCATAGAAAATCCGGAACATTCAATTTAAAGGTAGCCAATGGTCTTAGAGCGCCAACAACTGACAGTATTTATTGGGGCGGAACATTGATTCAGCCAACGGCTATTGCAGGGGGATCTTTCAAATTAGAACTTGGAACAAATGCGAGTAATTTGGGGGAAGTGGATATTAGATCAAACGACAATATAACGATAGGGGCTCCTGTAGGAACATTGGCATTATATGGGACTCCTCAGTATTCTGGACTTACAGCTACAGATGCAAATACCACCGTCTCCGTAGGGTCATTCAATGTTTACCTTCCTGTAATAACAGCCAATAGAACCTTGACTATACCATTTACAAATACCGGCCATACCCAGACTATTTTCAATACTAATACTTCTGCATTCGCTTGGACATTTGCAACAACGGTGAAGGATAATCTAGGGAATACGGTGACAGCAATTCCCAATGGAGTGACCTATACGTTGGTGTATAATGGCACTAATTGGATATTGGAAAGCGCATCTAACTTAGGGTATGCTTCTGGAAGTGTTTCTCAGGTTGGGACAGCTACTACAACGTTTACAGTAACAATTGGAAAAACGGAATCAAATAGTACCTATAAAGTAAATGTTACTCCAACAAGTGCTTTATCGGCTGCTCTTTTTTATGTCACTAATAAAACAGCAACAACTTTTGATGTGACATATTTGGCCGGATTGACAGGTACAGTTTCATTTGATTGGAATTTGGTTCCATAATTTTTTAAAATGGGAAGGGAAAGAACGCATAATTTAGGAATAACTATTATTTGTGCTTGTGGATGCGATAATGAATTCAATTCAACAGATAGCAGGGGAAGAAAAAGGATATTTATTCATGGACACAATAAAGGGCACAATAATATCGGGCATACTCCGGAAGCTATTTTAAAAATGTCTAAAGCTGCTAGTGGAAAGAAATATTCTATAGAATCTAGAATAAAAAGAGGGATACATCATAAAGGAGATAAGAATGTTAATTGGAAAGGGGGAGTAACATCAATAAATGAAACAATTAGGAAATCTATAGAATATAAAATTTGGAGAAAGACTGTATTTGAAAGAGATAACTATACTTGCTTAATCTGTGGTGAAAAAGAAAAAGTATCCGGCCATTTAGAGGCAGATCATATTAAACCATTTGCTTATTTCCCTGAAGAAAGATTTAATGTAAATAATGGACGAACTCTTTGTAATGCATGTCATAAAAATACTGATACTTATTTAGTTAAAGCTAAGAAAAAATACAAGGGTATAGCTGACAAATTTATGTCCCCATAATTAATGAAGTATATATTATACATATCCTTCTTTCTTATTTGTCTTTCGTATAAGACATACTCTCAATGGTTAGGATCTCCGGGGGAATATGTTAATTTATTGCTGAATACTTCCACACATCGGGCTTATACAATTGATAATGCTGTACCGACGATTGTTTCCAGCCCCACCAATGTTGTTTTTGTCGCTGGAGGGCCTCATAGTGCTTGTTTAATTGACAACTTAGGAAACGTATATTGCAAAGGGCAGAATCCAAATGGCGTTGTGCCAAATGGAACACAAACAGATCAAAATAGTTTTGTCATATGCATGACCGATAACTTAGGTGGCACGCTTGATCCTGTTATACAAGTTTATCTTAGTGGAAATGCAAATAAGGGAGCTTTCTGGAATGTTTTTGCAGTTACAAGCACAGGCAAACTTTATGGGGCTGGAGAGCTTGAATCCTATGTAATAGGAGATGGGACGGCTGGCACTGCGGTTAATACAAGATGGGTGCAAATAAATGTGGGTGGAGAGTTAGTTACAAAGATCCAAGGTGGTTATGGGATGCTTGCAAAGACTTCACTAGGCCATATATATACATGGGGAGCCGATAGGGACGGCTATATAAATGGGCAAGGAACTACCACAGCAGCCACCACCCCAACATTGATCTCTTTGGGAGTAGGACGAACAGCAACAGACATTGCCGGGAATGGATTGATAAATGAAATATTGCTGGATAATGGACATACTTTGGCAACTGGTCAGCAAAACTTAAACGATTATATAGCCATCTATCCAACAGCAATGACACGCTCATTTCAGGATATTACATCAGCATTGGGGCTGCCGGCATTCCCTAAATCATTATCGATAAATTCATCCACCACGTATGCAATATTAACGACAGGAGCCTTGTGGTCATGGGGAGACAATTCTTGTGGGACAATAGGCAATGGAGACATGTTGGATTGGGGAGCATATAAATGTTGTCCCGGTCCCAGCTCTGGATCTCCGGCACCATATAACTATGATAATGGGTTTCATGAACATATGCAGATAGTGCCAGTAGAGCCAGTCCCCGGAAAAAGGGATTGGATGTCCGTTAATACTGCCCCTTCTAATAGTTGGTTTGCATATGGAAATGATTCCTTGGGAAATTTTTATAGTTGGGGAAGAAATAAATTCGGTCCGTTAGTAAATAGAATTATAGGGGCCAATCCAGTGAACGGAGGAATAGGAGCGCAATATCCAGATTCCTGGTCTATTCCTTGGATTACTCAACAGTTCCCAGACCCTGCTTTAGCTTATATTCAAAGTACAAGCCCATATTGTATTCTAAATCCTTCCGGAACTCCCTGCAATACATATTCTATTCCTGCCAACACAGGGCCGACAGCCGCATTAACTTTAAGGCAGGATGGATATGATCTAGTATGGGATGCTTCAGGTAGTACAGACGACGTATTTGTGATGTCATATTTAATAACCCAAATGTCAGGAACATCAGTTTCTTTAGGGATTAGATCTGGTAAAACAAATAGAATAAAAAACTTTCCTGTGGGACAATATTCATTTAAAGAATTAGTAACCGACAATGGATTTAAAAGTGATTCAGTAACAATTGCATTCACTATGCTGCCTCCAAATGTGATCCAATATAGCCCGGGACAGCGGCTGATAGCGAATTAAATAAAAAACACTATTTTTATATATAAAAGCAATGACAACTCCACAAAAAGAATCTGGGTATAAAATGTTAACCACAACACTTCTTAGTCTTTGTACGGCAGGAGTATTGTGGGGAGCAAAGGAACTTAATAGCTTAGATTCCAGAGTAGCCAGAATGGAAGTGTCAACGGGATATAATTCCGATAATATCAATACAATTCAAGCTCAACAAAGAGATCATTCGCTCCATTTAAATGCAAACGATATCTCTATTAGTGGATTACTACAACGAATAACAGCTTTAGAAAACAATAAAAAACAATAACATGAGATGGTCTGAAATATCTGCAAGGTGGTCCGCTGAAAGCCCTAAGTTTTTTAAAAAATTACAGAATCTTGGAGTAACACTAACTGCAACCGGGATAGCGGCAACGGCCACTCCTGCAATCGCTTCGGCTCATATTCCGGCAATTGTCACAACATTGGGAGGATATGCAATTACAGCCGGTTTGACGCTGGGTATTATCAGCAAATTGACCGTACAAGATACAAATCAACTCCCTAAATCATGAGCAAAATAGCTAAATGGGTATTTGGTGGAATTGTAATCCTTTGTGCCATTTTCTTGGTATTCTATATTTTCAAAGGATGCGGAAAGGGATCAAGTATTCAGATAATACAAGATTCACTTAATTCGTACAAGGAAAAAAATGATTCGATAAAAGGACGCGCTACTGTCATAGCAAAATCAAACGATTCCCTGATTACGGCCAAGGTGATTGGAGATAGTTTGTATAAGCATAAAATTGACTCTCAATCTCATGTAATTTCTATCTTAAAAGGGCAAACCAAGATAACTAAGGATAGTGTAGTAATCTTATATAAGCAGTTAAAAGAATTTTACGACAATAAAGATACTGTAGCACTCTTAGCTGCATATACTGAATTAAAGAATCAATGGACCGAATTGAATCAACAGAACTTCAATTTACAGATAGCGCAAGATAGTATAGGTAACATCAAAGATGCAGAAATAGCCCGGCTGAACGTCGTTATTATCGAATTGGGGAAACAAATAGATCAATTCAAGACACTTCTCACGCTTTCTACCGATAACGCTTCGGCTCAGGCTAAAGCTGCCAACAAAGCGGTAAAAAGGGCCAAATTAGCGGATCTTTGGGCGAAACTGGGAACAGGAATTGCAGGGGTATTAGCTTTTCTTTTAATTGCTCATAAATAAAATAAAAACATATGGCTTGGTATGTATGGTTAATCATAGGAATTGTAGTTGGCACTGTCGCCACTCTTTTATCAACACAAGGACTGCATTCTGAAAAATTCAAAGCATTCGAAGCACGCCTAAAAGCTGCTGAAGATGCTATTAAGAAGATTCTATGAATCGGCCCAAGAAAGATAAAGTAATTATTGGATGCTTGGCTGTGATTTTATTTATGGCATTAACTATCTGTTTATTTATATATGGATATTATAAACTATTTCAACAATGACTTTGCCTGATCAATACAAGTGGCTTCTCAGTGAACCGGGGCCTAAAATGCTTTTGGAATCCCTTAAATTATATGGAGTTCAAGAAGTACAAGGGAACGGCGACAATCCGGCCATAATGGGATGGGCTAAAGAACTAGGAATATCCTGGTACGGGGCAGATTCTGTCCCTTGGTGCGGTTTGGACATGGGAATAGTAGCAAAACGTGCCGGACATCCATTCAATCCAAATCTCTTACTTTCGGCACTGGAATGGCTTCACTGGGGAATTGAAATACCTATTAATTTGGCTATGTTAGGTGATGTATTGGTAATTAAACGATCAGGAGGAGGGCATGTTACACAATATGTAGGGGAAGATTCGGAAGCCTATCACGGATTGGGTGGGAATCAATCAGATATGCATGACATAGCCCGTATTGCAAAAGAGAGGATTGTAGGAGTGCGCCGTCCATTATATACAATCCAACCCGCTAATGTCCGTAAAGTAATCCTTTCAAGTTCAGGCGCTTTATCTAGGAACGAATCTTAGTATTTTCTGTTCCATATATACTGTTTAGTTTCCCGCCCTGTAAGGCGGGTTTTTCATTTTCCTAAAAATAAATTTGGAAGTATGGATATACGTATTACCTTTACAGCATGAAAACGGCAGAAAAAAGAAAAGTAAGAACTTATAAAGCGAAGGAGGCCCCGTACAAAAATGCCATGCGATTTGCAAAGAAGAATAAAAAATCATTGGCTACGGAAATAGAAAAGTTTATTGAGCAATACGATAATTTATACGATTACATAAGCCGGTAACATGAAAAAATACTTTGAAGATATAGCCGTTGTTTTTATAGTTCTTTTCGCATTTATTTCAGTATTTTGGATAACAGATATATCTTTTCATTTAATGAGTACTAGATCAACCTTCGAAAATACATTCGGCCTTATTATTATTGTTTTGATGATAGCGGCTTTAATTCTTTTCTTAATTAAAAAAATAAAACAGAAATGAAATCAGTATCGACAATTACCATCGCCGGAGTGATAGCCGTTTTATTCATTATTTTCATATTTTTGGGGTGTCACCGGGTAAGCCCCACGGAGGTGGGCTTTAAAATAAGTAATTCCGGGGATTATAGGGGCGTTGATAGTCTGCCTGTTATCACAGGATATAATTTCGTTTTCCCCGGGTTTTCTTACATTGTAACGCTTCCAACTACCTAACAGCATGTAGTTTGGAGCGAAGAGGGCGGCGAAGGGGCCTCTACAGGCCAGCAAATTACAGTATCTTGTTTGGGTGGCGCGGGATTTAAAATGGATATTGGCTTTAATTATCGAGTTGATCCAAACAAGGCTAGCAAAATTTACCTAAAGTATAGAACAGACGATCTTGATAGGATCACAAGTACTTATCTTAGGAATGTAGTAAGAGGAACTATGCAGGATTTATCAGGCACCATGACCGTAGATTCTGTATTAAATAACCTTCCTTATTACGAGCATACCGTTGCTGCCACATTAACAGAAAGGCTAGGGAAAGAGGGATTCATTGTAGATAATTTCAATATCACAAAACAACCTATTCCAAGTGATTCAAATCTTGCGGCCTCCATTAATGCAAAGATCAAGGCTAAGCAAGATGCCGAAACCTCTAAGATGCAATTGCAGCAATCTATTGCCGAAGCCAATAAATTAATAGCAACAGCCCGGGGAGATAGCGCGTCTAAGGTAATCAATGCCCTTGCTGATGCCGAAGTAATTAAGGTAAAGACGCAAGTATTAAGCGCCTCTCCCAACTACATCGAATTAGTGAAGGCTGAAAAATGGGACGGTAAGCTACCAACCTACATGACAGGAGGTTCCGCATTATTCAATATAAAGTAAGTAGCCATGAAAAATACAACCCCTATAGTCATCTTTCTCGTTTTGTTTATTTCTTGTACAGAGCCAAAGCCAGAACCAAAGCCAAAGAAGGATGCCTTTGAAATTGCGCGTGGTGAATTCAATGAAGCAAGCAGTAATTTTAATCGATGTATTGATTCGGGATATAAATACTTGCCAACCAATAACGAAAAAGCGCATCTTTATAAAGATAGTGCAAACTACTTTCTAGGCATGGAAGATGCTTCAAAATCAATAATCATGAAGTTATGAAAACATCAACCCCTATAGTAAGGAATGAATTAATGCACGAACTTTTGCATATTACAATTCCAAATGTAGCGATAGAGGCAATCCTGAATGGCTTTGACGGATCACATGAAAGACTTATTGCCAAGGCCCTCAAAAACATGTGGAATAACGGAAGTGCAAGAGTCTTGGGATTGTTTGATTATCTTGAAATTTCAAAGGACAATGTAAGCGATAAGCAATTTTCGGAAGCGGCCTACATGATCACAGCCAGCACAATCCCCTCTGAACACACAGCAGATATTGGGATTGATTAAAATGAAAGGCCATCCGTAACCCTCTTTTAAAACATCTAAAAAATACAAGATGAAAACAATCACTAAGCTATTCTGCATTATTTTGTTAACTTTATTCTTTGCCTCTTGTGCTACTGATCGCAGTGGGTGTAGCATGAATAAGGGATATGTAGGATGTGGGGGAGATCATCCAGCAGGGCTAAATCATTGAAGAGCATAAAGGCGTAGCTTCCTCCGGCCAAAACTAGGGGATGCCTTTCGTGGCGCAATAGCTACATAGTTGTCACGGCGAAGCATCTGAGTTTGAGCGGGACGCTTCCTAGATTGCCCATAAGGATGTTAACTAAGGATGGCTTACGCCGGATGGAAATAGTAATCCGGCTTTTTTAAAAATAAAGTTCTTTTTTCATAGGGTCGATTTAAAGATAGAAGGGGTTCTATCGTGGAGCCCGATGGATCTCCATCAGGCTCCTTTTTAAAATGAATTTATCTTTTTCTCATAAGGCAGTTAGGTTTGGAATCCGGAGACCTTTATAGGCTATCTGGATCATTCGCTGATTATTTTCATAGATAAGGTTTAGGAGGGCCGGCTTTGTAGAGAGGCCGGTCTTTTTTATCACTTAAAATCATTTAAAATGGAGCTTTACGACACAGCGAACACGTTCATAAAATGGGTGGAAAGTTGTACCAAGCAGTCTCAACTAGATTTGCTCAATGAAATAATAGATCCCTTTGTATGCGTCAGATTTATGGGCAACATAGACCTTTCCCATCAAGTAGCCAGAATATTAGTAGCGCTTCAGGAGCAATCTAAAATCGTTTCCAAAGCGCCATTTCCCGTCCTGAACATGAATTAAGAAGCCAGTTTTCAATAGCTAAACGCTAGAGGAGGTGCCAGGAATGGCCCTCCTTTTTTAATAGGGTCACTCCAAAGAAAAAGCCCCTGAACTTTCGTCCAAGGGCTGAGGGATTGCCAGCTATCCTTAAATTGTTGACGGAATCCTAGTATTAATATAAAGCTTCAATAGTTCTTCGGTAGTGACTGGATCTCTATCGAATGACCGGCAATAGTCCCCAAATTTAACAAGCTCATTATCTGTATATAGTGGTTCTATTTTGTTTTCATTCATGATATAATTTTTTTAAGTTGCTGAATTTTAAATTCAATATCTTTTGCTGATTTGGTCATGAATTTATTTGACAAAGTTTGGCTCACCTCTTCTAATACACTGATAGCGTATTCTACACTTATACAAGTATGCCCTTTTGTATTTAGCATCTGATAATGTTTGTCATATAATTCTTCTTTTGTCATATCTTATTAGCTAAGTAGAATGAATAAATAATACAAGCAGTTCCAGCTAAGAACAAAAAAATCGCTACGGCAATAAATATGATATTTAATACCTTAATATCGTGTTCTATTTTTATTTCTAATTGCGTTGTTTCTGGAAGAGCGTCCCAATTTATTTTTAAATCTGACATTTCTATAAGTTTATAAGATGAACATAATTCACTGAAATCCATTCTCTAAATGAAAGAGAAGGAGATCCAGGCCATAATAGATATAAACGATATTGTTTACGGTATTGGTACATAAGGTTTATTTATTGGCTTCTTCAAGGACTAATTTTGCTAAAAGAACACAGTTGGAGGCGAAAATTTTAGAATTAGTGGGGTCCACGTCTTTCCCATCCCAAGTTGCCACTCCTCCCTGAGCTATCATTAATGCAGCCTTTTCTAATTTGGTGAATCCATATTGTACGTCAGTATTTTCTCCGTCAAAATGTGCTGTAAAGCCCGACGCGGCTGATTTTAAATTTTCCATAATAGTTTATTTTAGTAAATAGTGATTAAGCGCATTGAAGTATTCTATTTGCTTCAATTATTTTCTTATCAAATACATCTGGATAGGTTTCTTTGAAATATTCAATTGTATATCCCTCCCGGGTATCTTCTGGAAGGGAGGCCCAAGCCATTAATTCTAACATATCTTTGAAGGTATATAGCAGAGTGCCTTTCTCCATTTGTTTTTCAAGATCAAAAGGTAACATGGTTTTTTATTTTAATAGATTATTAAATATTTTCTATTTTTTATGGTTGGGTATTTTAAATACAAATGGGTGCGATAAATTGCCTTCTCTAATTTCAAAAGTGCTAACATAGTCCTGTGATCCTGTATTGTCTCCAGTACGCATTACTATTTCTGATTTTAGACGGCGTTCGACATCTTTGATCTCATCCATAATATCACCAATGGTTTCGCCCCGTATTTCTAATTTAAATTTCATGTTAATTAATTTTACTGCCAAATCCCGATCCATTTAAACGGTATCGGGTTAGGCCGAGAGAGAAATAGATCAAAATGATTTTTCTATTGTTGTTTTGCAATTGCCAGGGATAACCCCAAGTTTAAAAAGAGATTTCTTTACTTGATTAGCAACAGTTCTGGCTTCTATCTTATGTCCTACAATTGTTGTGTATTCCACATAATCATCATGGTGGTCCCAAAATGTTATACGGTATTCAGTAGGTCGCCTCTTGCGTCTCAAGAGAGAATCTATTTTATTTGCTTTGAAATCGGACATAATGTTTTGTTTTATAATTAATTACGTACAATACTAGGAAACTGAGGAGCTAAATAATAAGCCAATATACATACTCCAATAAATAAACTGACTAGTAAAATGTTTATGGAAAGGGGCTTTTTCATGATTGAGGGGTTTATTTTGTTAAAGAAGGAATTTCCCATTCAGTTAAATGGCTGTCATTCATGGAATCATATCTGCGGTGGCCCTGTATTCCTAAACCATGAAGCTCTAAGATAATGGGTTCAATGTCTTTGAATTCGCAATTGACCTGTTGGATTTTCCCACTAGGTAGTTCTACGGAGAGGCTATATTGATCATCCTTCTCATATGCTGGGCGTTCTGTTTTTTGAAGATAAATTAATTTCATAAAAGAGGTATTTATATAAGAGTTAATTAAGATAGATAATGAAGTTTTCACCCAAATAGCAAGAATGGGCATCTTCCCAATAGAATGCAGGATCTTGTAATTGGTCCCAATCGGCTTGCGCCTCTTCTTGTTGCTGAGAGGTTAATGAGAATCCATAGTTTTTGTAAATGAACTCTTTCAGGGGCATTCCTTTATAATATTTCATAACACTGAAGGTTTATTTAGTTAGTAATTAATTCGATCTCTTTGATAGTTGTGTTCGTAAGGCGACGCTGTATCCATTCCAAGATATTCGGCAGCATCAAATATAATGTCTCTACACCGAAAGTATTCTTGAATATCCCCTTCTTTCGTCTCTCTTATTCCCATTCTAAGGATGCGACCAAAGGCCAATTCCATCGCTGTATTAGCTTGTTGTTTTGTGTCAAATCCTTTCATAACTTATTAGGTATTTAGTATTAATTAATAGAGCGAATTAATTCGTTAACGATATGGATATAATCGTGGTGTATCTTCTCTTGACAGCTATAGCCGTATAGCACCTGATTTCGGGCATCTTCCTGTTCAGGAGTGGTATTTGCAGGCCAATTGGATAGGCAGAAATTATGCTGGGCTTGGGTGGGGACGTAATTGCCCCCGGCTGATCCATAACTAAATTTACTTGTCGCCTGTTTTGCTTCAATCCTGCTCCGTTTGCGTGCCTCATAAGCAGCTTGTTCTTCAGGATTCGACATTCTTTCAGCAAATTCGCGTTTTTTTGCTGCTGATGGCTTCCATTTGTAACTCATAATATTGGTTTTTAATTTAATTAGAGATAAAGAGCCTTATATACTTTCCATGCTATGCCTATTACATCATTAGGGGATTGAGCAGGATGTTTTTTAGCTTTTAAAAGACATTCGTGAACCCTACAGATTGAGCTATTGCCTTGTCCTTCAGTCCTCCATGCTTCTTTACAGAGTGTTTGAAATTGATTGTAAGTCATATATTTTAATTTATTAATTAATGAACGATATAAACGTTATTGGGCCGCATAGCACACCATGGACCTATTGCTATTCGGGTAAGACTTGACCACTTGCCGGGCTTCTGCTTCGCTCAAATTACGGCGAAGAATAGAACGGCGACCAGACTTGCGGCCTACTTTGAATACTTTGAACTTTTTCATAATTATAAGTTTTTAAAAGATTTACTATTTAGCTGTCTTGTTATTCAAATGTACAACGTTGTAAGGGCTATTCCAAGCATGTCAGTGATTATTTTAAAAAATACCCAGAAACCACTAATCGGCCTTTGCTACAACAAAATTTGTATTACAATATAGAATGATCTCTACCTCAGGCAGTTTGCCGTCCTTAATCTTATTGTAGAAATTCTGTACGTTAGGCCAATTGCGTTGATTACAGTATTCCCGAACGGTCACGGCTCCTGCCGGTAATGTATCAACTGTTGTATATGTATATTTCCTTGCCATAATTATAATTTACCATTGAAATGCCGTATCTGTGTGGCCTAATCCTTGTTTATTCAATTCATATCCTCTGCCGCCCGGGGCGAAATGAGCCTTAATGCGTTCCAGTTCTAAGGCTTCTTGCTGTAGTTTGAATTTATGCTGATCCCAGCCCTCTGTACGTGCCTTAGCGCCATTATGTAATTCATCGCAACGCGGGCAGCAGCCAAAGGGGTGATAGCCGGCCAAAGGCCATAGAACAGGCACCATTATGTTTTGTTGCGTTGGGATCCGATTTCTTCCAGGCCATAAGTAATAGATTGAAATGCTAAAGTACAACGTTGTAGCTAATAGTCCTAACAATTCACTAACTATATTTAGTTTTGACTTATCCAAAAGATTATTGCAACTAATTATTTCGCTTATCCCCCCCCCTCCCCCCTCTTTCAACCAGACCCCGCAATCCCCTCCCATTGTATCCCCCCATACCACTAACAACAATCTCCGACCATTCCCTGACCCATTCTCCTCATCCTACATTATCAATCAATCAATT
>Ga0137419_10000001_pt1 | contig 100861 bp, 151 predicted proteins | sample CZODoug3_1_2_16f_FD_108279 | JGI IMG/M metagenome (GOLD analysis project Ga0137419, IMG submission 108279) | Vadose zone soil fungal communities from Angelo Coast Range Reserve, California, USA - CZODoug3_1_2_16fungal (Illumina Assembly) | ecosystem: Environmental > Terrestrial > Soil >... | reverse complement strand
TCGTTCTCGATGCCACCGCCGTGATGGATGACACTATAAGCCGTGTTGGCCTTGCTGACCATAATCGGCTTGACCATCCAGCCCGGCCTGGCCGCCACATACTCCTCGGCCTTCGCCAGCACCAGCGTCTGGCCCCGCATCCTGCACAGTTCGTCATACAGCCCGTACAACACAGCACCGCCACTCGGCCTAGCTCCCCGACTCGGTGTCTGCCTGCCTGCATCCTCTTTAGCCGCCGGACTCCGCAACTCCGGCATCGTCTGCCGCAACGCATACAGCCCGATCATGATCGCTATCACGCCATCGTCGTGGCTGCCCAGTCCCGAGTAACCAGCTCCATCCTTGCTGAACTTGTACATCTCCTTCAAGATATACTCCGAGCGAATGACAACACTATCCTCCAACAAGGCCTCGCCCATGCGCCCGACCATCAACGCTTTCGTCTTGCTCGTCGTCTGCCAGTGCAGGTAGTTGGCCATCTGCTTGCCTACGCGGTCCTCCGCCCGCGGCCGATACAGATTCGGATACTCCAACTGATTCTGCAGGTACACCGCCGTGATCATACCCTCCTTGGCGTACTCGACCGCCACTTCGCACTTGTTGTAGTACATGCCGATCGCATACAGAATCTTGGCGTATTCAGTCGGCGGTGCGAACCCCACCCAGTCCGCAACCTGCACATCAGGGTTCGCACCAACGCCAGCGCGCCAGACCACCGCCACCAGTGGATCGCCTCCGACCAGCCCTGCACCTGTGTCCGCTGACAGATAATAACTCGCCATCGGACTTGGGTCCTCCCACATATAGAACCGGTTCTCGGTTTCCCTCTTCTCCAGCGCCTGACCTGGCTTGACCACAGTCATCAACGGCTTCGGCACTGCATGCAGCCCGCCAAACATCATCTCGCCTATTTTGACCGGCCGGCGCATGTGCGACTGGCTCTGCTCGTCCAGCTTGTGTCGCGGGAACGCACACAGACCGCTCGACTGGAAAGCCTCCTGCGGCGTCATCGGATAAGACTCGTAATGCGCATACGGATAGCCAGTCCGCTTGATCGCCGACTTCAGCCTCCGCCTGCGCCAGTTAAAAAACTCATCGGTGATCTTGAACCCAGCCTCCTCGGCCATGACGCGTTCCCGAGCTGCAGCTTCCAATGGCGTCAGCAAAAAAGGCACTTGACTTGGCTTCAGCGGCAGCGAGAATTTCTTCGCCTTGTATACAGGTAGAAACACCGGCACCCAATCCGAGTCGCCTTCTTCAGCTTCCTGCCACATGTTGTAGAACAGGCCATCCGAACCCAAGGCTGTACTCTCGCTAATGCCCATCGTGTCGCTGGCGTTCATGCTCGGCTCCAAGTCAGCCGTGTAGACCTCCGTGCTCGCCCATCGACTGACCTCAGTCATGTGCAGGTTACGCACGGTTCGGCCAATAGCAATTCCCGACCCGCGCTGCGCATGCGTCGTTATGAACACAGAGCCCAGGCCAGGATTCGTTACCCGCTCACTCAGATCCTTCCTGTTGAACTCGATGTACTCGCCCTTCGAGTGATACTGACGCTCAGGCCGCATGAACCAGGGCAGGCCGTTATATGCAATGTTGACTTTGCGCTGCACGTGAGCTGAAACGTCCGGTGCCTGCGCCACAGAAACCGTATAAGCATTCGGTGCAAAGAACGAGCACCAGCACATTGTCCCAGTAGCGTATTCTGTGATCCCAGCCTGCCGAGGCTTCAGCACAATCACCTTCGACTGGCCGGTCTCCTCGCGTTCCTTGGCAATAGCATTCTCAACGATCCACTGCAGATCGAACATGGGATACAAACACGTAGCCAGACCTTGCTCAGTGACAATCGTATGGAAGTTCTGCAGGTAGTATGTTCTATCCTTGATGCAGTTATCGATCTCTTCTATAGCGAACTGCAGCTCCAGCGGCGTCAACAACGTCCATGCCAGAGCAGTATGGTCCTCAATGCCGCCTTTCGGCAGCTGGCGCTTCGCCTCGAAGTATTTCTGATCCAAGGCTTCCAGTGCCTCGTTTAGAAGCTTGGACTTGCGATTTACATACATGCCAGCAGTTTACACGGAGTCACGTAGGGAGGGTAGAGCGCGGACCCTAGTCAGGTGCTCCTTCAGGTTCAGCGCCGCCGTCGCCTTCAACATACTCACCTTCACCAGCCTCAGCCTCAGCCTCCTCAGCCAGTTCACGCTCCAGCTCAAAGTCCTTATCGGCCAGCTCCGCTCCCGGCGTCAACTGCTTGACAACCTCTACAGTGTCCAAGCCTCGCTGCTGGCGGATCTGGCGAATAATACTCTCAGCTGACAGCGCCCCTTGATGTTGTGGTGCAGCGAGCGCCTGACCTCCGCCAACGTTCCCAGCAATCTGCGTCCTGGCATCCACATTGGTATTGTTGCTCACCAACGGCGTCTTCGGAATGATCGTGCTCAGCACCTTCGTCAGCCGATCGACAGCGTTCAACCTGACCGCATGGTCCGGCAGCTCAGTCGCAGTCTTGACTTCTTTCCAGCTGGGCTCCTGCGTTTCCTTGTCATACACCAACTCCATCTCAGACTTGTACTCGGTCCGCGTCGCCTGCAGTGCAGCAATCAAAGCCTGGCCGCCATGCGGAAGTCCCTCGATATACATCTGCCGGGTCGCAATCTCAGCTTGCTCCGCCGAGTACTTCGCCGCCTGCGCTCGCATCTTCTCGATGCTAGAACGCACCGTAGCCAGCCTGACATTTTCGCGCGTCGCCAGCTCTTCCATGCTGACACCGGCACGCCAATCAAAGTACCGAGTTTGATCCTTAGCTGTTGGTGCAGCACCAGACGACTCGACGGCAGCGTGGCCCCCCGACCGCCGCTGCCGTCCTCTGCTACCCGCTCCTGCAGATGTGTGTGCCATAACCCTAGCCCCTATCCTACTCCGGCCGTTCCGTAAACCCAGGCACCTGACTCGTCGCCAAATAGCTCAGCTCCGAACCCTGCTGTGCATCCAAGTCATGACCTTCATCGACATCCGGCAGCACGCTGATAGGCACAGGACTCGACCGACCCTGCGCCGCGTCTTCCTTAGCCTGCTGCACCGCGCGATAAGCCTCGAACGGATTCTCAGTCTGCGCTGCGATCCCTTGTGCCCACGCTGGCTTAGTGCTATACATATCCTGCACCTGCCTCGGCCGTGCCGACCACTGCTCATCCTGCAGTGCGTCCTGTTCAGCTTCCTCGTCCATCGGCGTGTTGTTGCCCACCATGCCTGCCATGCCGGTCAGCCCCGAGTTACTGATGCCGTACTGATCGACCGTGCCCGCGCCTGCGCCCGGCGTTGCATATAGCAACTTGCTCAGAGTCTGGACCGACCCGTGCAGGGACTTCACGCCAGCTTGTATAGCCATGCCCGCATCGTGGATCCGGTCCGCATCCATCCGGTTCAAGGCCATAGCTACCTCAGTCTTCAGCAACGCAATCGCTGACGTGTTCCGCGCAATCACTTGGTTGATCAACGTCCGCGCCGCAATTCCTTCCTTGCGCTGCTGCCAGGTTGCCCACAGCACGCCAATGACGCCCGCCGCCAACAATGTCAGCAGCACGCCAAACAACAGCCCAGCCATCGCCAGACCTATCGCTGTAAAATTGCTCCCTGCACCTGCACCTGCTGCATTCATCCCGTCACCCCTCGGTAGCTTTTAGTCAACCACGCCTGCAGCCCAGTTATAGTAACCTCGGTCAGCTCGACGTAGTAGCACATCTTGCCTGTCGTCTCGTCCCGCACCGCATGCCGCTGGTGCCTATGCGTCGCTAACCATCGCTTCCGGTCTGCTGCTTCGTCTAAGTTGATCGTGCGATAGTTGCGTGTATCAGCGGCCAGCTCTGCTTGCGTCATTAGTCTTCGTTCCTCAATCTCTCGGCTTACTACTTACCTTACTCTGCGTCTTCCGTCTTGCACCAGTACCAACATTCTGCTTCCTTGTTCCAGGCTATATCTCTCACCCTATAACTCCTCTCAGTCAACCTTTTCGACATCGTCCTCGGCAGCGGTATCGCGTACCCTGCCTGCTCCGCCTGCAACAACAACCACGGCACGTTCGCTCCGTGATTCGCACCATGCCTGATTACACTGTCCCGCAACGTCTCCACTATAAACTGCGTCAGGCCACGACTGCCCAGCACGCCCTGCGTGGCCACGTCTCGCTGCAGACTCGTCCTCAGAACCCTGAGATCCTTCAGTACCAACTCCAACCTGCGCTCCAGCCTCTGCATCTCCTGTAGATGCTCGGCCTGATCGGCAGCGTCATGCAATATAACCTTAGGCTTGCGTGCGCCAACGACTCCGGCCATTACCAGCAGCCTCGTACGTTGTACTCAAAGACAAATCTCTCAACCTTTTCATATTCTTCCCAGCTGTACTGAGGCTTGTAAGCCAGTGCTGACAAAGCATCCGCGAACAACTTACCTTTCCAGTCGTAGCCGCGAAGCTTGCGCTCCCAATCATGCACTGCTGTGCCATACAACATCCTTGGCTTTACATCATCCGGCCAGCGAGTCATGTACTGCTTTATGAACATAGTGCCCAGATCCGACCACGGCACGAGAACGGTAGCCTGCAAACTCTGCGCACTATAGTCTTCATGAATCACTTCCATGATCGCTGTAGTTTTGCCGGATTGGCGATTCGCGTTGACCATTTCGCCAGCACGAATGCGCTGCTTGATGTTCTCTAGGCGTACACGAAACTCAGGTAGGTCTTTATAGCTCATCCGATCCGCCGTCCTTTGAAGTTTAGATCAGCGGCTAGTCGAGAGTATTCGGGATCGTCAACTCTAAAGTTCCACTTCTTCTCGAAGTACTCCCTATCAACATCCGCCTGGATCAGCATCATCTGCTTCTCGGTCTCAGGCGCTGTCTTCCATGACGCCGAGCCATAGTGCCAATACGGCAGGTCGAGCTGCACGCCGCGAATCCCCAGCGCGGCCATCCTCAACGCCAAGTCACAATCCGATCCATAGAACCAGAACCCTTCGTCCAGAAAATACCCGTACTCCGCCACCACAGCGTCATAGCACCACTTCCGCCATAGCACTACAGCCATCGGCGTGTTCTCGCTAATCGCCTGCACGCCATACGTCAGCTCTCCAGTTGGCATCTCGCCTGACATACTCGCAGTCACCACACCTCTCGGCCACGACCTTAGATGGCCTACGAAGTCCGTCGGCAGCACAACATCATTCGGCATCATCAGCACTTCGCTGAAACCTTCCTGACTGAACAGCCTCCATAGCGCGTTATTCGCCAACTTCACCGGCGACTGATTGACTAGCTGATTCGACACCACCAGTGCATCGTCGCCATCCGCCACGTCATAGCTGTTCAGCCAGTTCATCGTGGCGTCCGTGCTACCGTTGTTCGTGATCTCTAAATACACATGGTCGATCGCCTGGCAGTCCTGCGCATACACCGACTCGACCGCAGCCTTCAGCAGCTCCAGACTGTTATACGTCGTCAACTGCACTGCCAAAGTCCTGGTCTTGTCGTAGTCGTATGCCATCAGATCCCCGCCTCCAGCCCAAACACTCTCGCGTCTGGATACATTCCACGAATCACCTTCAATATCGCATCATGGTGCAGTGGTGACGCGATGACTATAGGCAACGACACAAAATACGGTGACTGCACATACACCCCACATGACAACTTTTTGCCATGCTTGCCTACATCGCCGTCGATCGCCTGTGCAATCCGCAAGCCACCATACTGCAGCGCTGCTACAACATGCTCAGCGTAGTTCCCACAGCCCCACACGGCTACCTCACTAACCTTGGCATCGAACAGCTCCTGCATCAACTTATGCTGCATCGTCTGCCACGCAGCCTTCGACGCTACTAGATGCTTCTTTACGTGCAGAGGCAACCGCGCATCACGCACCACACGCCGCTGCCGCTTGAACCCATATTTCTGCACGACCATCCAGAATGCCGGATAGCTCAACTTGCCCTTGCCATCACTCGGCAGCTTCAGCCTGCAAGGCCCGTTCTTCTCGATCACGAAGCCACAATTCACTGCCAACTGATACAACAGATTCTGACTAAAGTGATTGATATGCTCTATATTGAAGTCCAGCCATGGCAGCTTGTGCGTGTCATACCTGTTCGCATCCGGCACCTCGATATACAACAGCCCGCCAGGCTTCAACAGCTTCCTTGCGGCTTCCAGGGCACCCGCCACATCCGGTATATGCTCTAGCACATGATTCAGCACCACAACATCGTAGCCATGACTGAAATACACATCTCGCTCGGCAAGTTCTGTGATAGAGCCTTTGTACACTTCTAAATTTTGTTGACGGCAGGTCTCGACACATTTCAGACTGGGATCGATGCCATGTAGGTTCCTAAACCCCAGACTCCTGAGTTCCTTCAACAAGCCGCCTTGGGCGCATCCAACATCCAAAATAATCGTGTCATAGCTATTGCACATACGCTTGATCCGCTGCGCAGTCAGCTTCAGCCTGTGCTGGTCATGCGGCGCTACTCCCGAGCCAGTCGCTGCAGCGCCAGCATAAATCGAATCCCCGTCATAGTTCAGCGCCTTCTCTGGCAGACTGCTATAAACCATGCCGCAGTTCTCGCATTCCCGAACCATCTGGAACTCGTTGCCGTAAGTCAGCAGATGCTTATAGATCAGCTTGCCCCAAACCAGGTTGCAGATCGGACACGGACGTTCCTCAGTAGGGGAGGCCATTGTCAGTCCTCTCCACATGCTTGACTTCGAACTCGATGATCTCAGGCAGCGCCTCAAAATAGCCATAGCCATCATTTCGACACACTGGAGGCCCAATCACCGTCAGATTATCTGTCATTCGAATATGTTCCGTAAGTCGGTCCATAGCTTCCAGCCAAGTCAGTGTGATCTTCATTGCCCAACCTCTTCCGCAGCCTTCCACAGGCCAGCCCTCAACCAGTTCAGCCAACTCCTCCGCAGTACCTGCCAACTCAGATACGGCGGCAGCAACGACCTTCTATGCTCCCGGCTTGACTTGTTATCCCGCACCAACCTCGCAGCAGCCCGCGCCCAGTCGCCAGCATCGCTCACTGGCCGTCTATGCCCCCACATATCCTCAATCTGATACGCTACCGGCCTAATCCGCATCGTGATCGGCATGTACTCAGCAGCGCCGCCGTACTCGCAGTGCAGCACCGGCACGCCACACGCTAGACTCTCAAATATCGGGTAGCCAAAGCCCTCGCCGCGCCCAATGCCCAAGGTCACATCGCACGCACTATACAACTGCGCCATCACAGCATCCTCGAACACACCTGTGGTCAATATCAACCTGTCCGACATGCCGTACTGCTTGGCCAGATCCTCCAGATCCCAATGCTTATCAACAGAGTTCGTGTGCGCCCACAGCGCTACCTTCTCCACGCCCGAGCACAGCTGCATCTTCGCGCATGTCTCAAACGCCAACGGCCAATCTTTCCTGGGCGAGTTCGTCGCTACACAGCCCACTAGCGTCGTCGTGGGCAGAATCCCCGGCTCCTCGCGACCTGCGATCGTCGTCCTGAAAAAGCTCCGCATATACTGCTGGTCCATCGGCCAGAATCTCGTGGTGTCGATACCGTGTGGCAGAGCTCGGCACGGCGGGAATTCCGGCCCGCCATCCACCCATATGCTATCCCTGCCCAACGTCTTCTCGATCGCATCGGCAGCCCACTCCGAATACGCCAGGCACCGATCGAACCATGGCAGTATGCCCGCCAGTGCTGGGTGCAACCCGCCTTGACTATTGCTTGCGTCAATTGGCAGGTAGGCCCACTTCTGCATCTTGCCGGACTCGCTCATGCTCAGCAGCCAGTCCCGCAGCGGCGTACCTTCAGGCAGATACTTTGCCGGGTCAGCGAACCATCCAAGCCAGCTATGATTCCAGATCGTCAGCACGATGCCAGGCTCGTCGCCTGCGAAATCCTTCCATACACGCGGCAGATCGAACACGACATGCGGCCCGAGGCCCATCTCCGGCCGCGGCACTATCGTGTACTGCTGCCAGGGCAGATGACGAGTCGTAGTTCCGCCCATACCAAGCGTGCCAATACGGAACTCAGCTTGCAGCACACTATGAATCAGCGTAGCGAGGTCGCGCGTAATCCGGCCCAGGCCTGTAGCTGCGGTCGGCGCATCGGAAAGAATAAGTAAAGGAACTGGCTGAGCTTGAGACATTGGCTAGATCTCTTTCTGATAAACATGTAGCAAATACCCGGCAGTGAACCGCCAGGAGAACTTTTGATTGTAGTAGTACCGCACCGTCTCAGGGTCAGGATTGAATCCCAGCTCTGCAGTTACTTGTCCGAGGTAATCTTCGAAGGTGACGTTGTCTGTGGCCATCTGGCTTCCTTGAGCTTGTCGTATACACTGCCCGGAATGTAGTAGTCATCAGGCAGTCGATGGTCGATCTCGATCATGAAGCCGCCAAAGCTGAACCGATTGAAGTGGCTGGGAATCAGATCGCCCTCTCGCTGCTGGGGAACGCACCTAGCCAGAATCTTCCTAAAAGTAGCCTCGTTTACGTAGTACCGGCTCTCAGACACTTGATCAGGCTCAGAATACTTGCTGCGAAACTCTGCAATCTTCTCTAGCAGGTTGTCTATCGAGATTGGCATTTCCATATTCATAACCTAACCTAACCTCAACCTTTCGCAGCAACCCGCTCATAGAACTTGTGCATCCGCAGCCGCATTCTCGACAGCATCCGCGCTGACAGATTCGCCCTGCCATACAGCACATCACTGATCTGACTCGGCTTGATACCATACTTCTCAGCGGTTTCCGTCAACGTACTGGCGCTGATCTCATCCCTCAACTGTGCCAGCACCTCGCTCTCCGTCAGCAGCTTCGTGCTCAGGCGCATCTTCTCGTGGACGGTCATCTTCTGGGCGGTCGTAGCTGACTTCGTAGGGGTCATGGTTATCTAGAAGCCAGCTTACACGGATTCATGTAGCCTGGCAAGCCCTTTATCAGCTTGGCAGTAACATAACAGATGGAATGGGCAAGCTGGCGTTATACCGAAGCACAACCACTTGCAAACCTGCCGCCTCTAACTTATCGATAGCGGCCTTCTCATCGGCTTCGCTGATTGAGCTTCTGGGGATCGTTAGTACTATCGTTTGCTTCAACGGTGTTTCATTCATTGTGGTTCTCCTTTGTAATGGCACTTCCCGGCTCCGGCATATCACAAGCCAGACTCTTCTGCATCAGCTTCAGCGTCTCCGATAAAGTCTTGACTTGGCCTTCCAGCTCTTTGATCCGAGCTCGCAAGATCTGCGCTTCTGCTAATAGCTTTGGCTTCGACATCACTGCACCACCTCATTCTCAAACTCCACAACATGCGGAATCCCCAAGTCATCCAGAACCTTATCAGTAGCCTTGAAGAAAGCTTCAGCGACTAACTGCGGCTCGGCGATCGCCTCCAGCGCATGCCGATGGATCAGCAAGTTGATCGCCAGCAGCCGCTCGCGTTTGGTCGACCGAGCGTCGTGGATAATAACCGCTAGATCCGCATCATCATAATCAAACCTGCTCTTACTGACCGTTGCCATGCTACTGCACCATCCCTTTCACATCGCCTATCTGATCCATCGGGTCCATCTCAACCAGCTCGATCCCGTGCTCCATCGTCATCCGCACCATCGCCTCCAGCAACGCCGCGGCAGCCATATCCGGCCGCACGTGCTTCTCGATGATGAAGCCGAACAGCAGCATGTTCATCGCCAGCGACCGCGTGATCCCGTCATACAGATCCGCACGCTTGGCTATATGCTCCAGCCGCTCCCTCGTAAACGAATCATCTTTGACTTTGGTCAGTTCCATTTCAACAACCTCTTGATCTGCCACTTCAACTTTCTCCAGCGAGTCCGTGGCGGATCAGGCATTGGCATCCAAGCCATAACCATGCCACCGCGCCAGTCCTCATGAGGATAGAACACCACGTAAGGTTGACCTTGGCTCGAATGCTGCCTGACTTCAATCGGCCCAACCCAACCATCTGCGCTCAGGCCTATAACCCAGCCACGATACAATTCATACTGACCAGGCTGCTCCTCCGACACATAGTGCCAGCGATGCCGAACCGGGTTCACGCGCCTGACTCGCTCCGTCCACCTAGTCTTCATCGTCAGGGACCTCTAGATAATCTTCAGCGATCAACGGCATCTGGTTCGGCATGACCACTTGCAAGTTCACCGGCTGAAACGGATTCTTGAACGTCAGTTGCTGCAGTACAATGTCGCCGCCCGCCGCCACGATCCGCCGTTCCTCGTCGCATAGCCGCCACCTACTCATATACGTTCCGGTCTCAGTCTCCATGACCACAGTCGGCACAGTCACATATCTAGCCTGACTTTCGCCAAGCTGAATCTCGATCGGCTGGCTGCCGGGCATCACTGGCGATACTGGGACCATGACTGACCTTTCTACCTTACTCGTTGAATTGCTAACACATTCTCCGTGAGCGAATCCCACTTGAACACCCACCAGCGTCTGACCACTACTTCGCGCTCGAACTTCCACACTCTGTTGTCACCCCAGCCTCGCAGCAGCATATGCACATACTCGATCGTCTTCTCGTCCACAGCTACTGGAAACTGCAGCTCCTGGCCTACAGACAGTGCAGCGAGTAAATTCGACAGCAGTCTAGCTTCTTTGAGTTCAGCCGGGTCACTAAGATAGGTCAAGGTCAGCATCTGAATCTAGTTCCTCCAAGTTTCATGCAACTCACATTTGTAATGCCAGTTGTACTTGCATCTGCATCTGGGAGCTATATATTCATCCAGGCACTTCTCCAGTTCAGATCTCATATTGTTCTTGTAATCCTCTGCAGCTAGGCGTGACCTGCAAGCAATCTCTAGATTATGGATCGTGCCGCCCATGTAAAAATATTCATCATCATCAGATCGACGGCCGGTTACTGTGCCGCGTAAATCAACACTATCGTAAGGCTCACGCCAGCCTCCAAATACTTTCCACGACCATGTGCGAGGCTCACTTGGCAGCTTGAAATATCGCTTCCAGTACGTCGGCGTCGGATGCCGTAGCAACGTAAACAATGACTGCACGGCCATCGGTGGAGTAAGCCGATATAGAAGAAACCTGAACATAACTGAAATTTACACGGTTCCGTGTAACCGGTCAAGACAATTATGGTTCATGCTCTCTCGGATCGTTACTCCCTCACGCAACATAAAAACCTGCTTGCACGAGCCACATAGATAACCTGCATGGAAGAACGTGTCCGCTATCGTGCTGTCCGTCCTATATATCGTGTTGCACTTATCCTGCACCCACAGCCCAGCGATTCTGTGCGGACTCGTGTACAGAATCAGCTCAAAAGGAATAGCGCTGACTTCGTAGCCGGATCGCAGCGGATCCGCATAGTTATAGCTGCCGACTTCTAGCGCGCCGCTTATAGGACGTACCCTAACAGGAACCCAAACACTCCTGTCCAGCACCACAGGAAACTCCGTCGGGATTTGATGTATATCCATTATTGTCGAACTAACCCTTTCAACGCTTCATACCTACTGCCTGATAACTGGCCCGGCTTACCGAACAACAACCATACGACTCGCTGCAACATTGCGATCACTTCTCCTTCTGCTTAGGCTTGCCACTACCGCTCAGATTCATATCGATCCAATGCTGATTCGACCACTCCAGCGCGGTCTTCCACAGATCCAACGTGTATGTGATCGTTGGTGTCACTTCGCCCGCGCGCACACCTCCTGAGTTCGAGCACGTCGAGCCGAACATAGCCTCTAAACTCTCAGCAACGTTCTTGTCCGACGGCGTTTCCTTGAGCAACGGCATCTTGACTATGTAGCCCGCTGGGCACGCCACAGCCACTGTCAGCAGCGACTTAGCCTTGTCGGCGGTGACCATAATCGTAGCTGTTGGAATCTGCGGCGGCGGCGGCGGCGGCGCTCCACCAACGCCCATCGGTATGCAAGGATCAGACTTGCCGGTCAGGTAAACGCAAGTGCTATAGCCATGATCAATGAAACCACCTTGCTCCTGACCAGGCCCATACGTGACGCAAGGCTGATTGCCGCCATTCTTGAAATCTGGATTGAGACAGTTCGGCATGCCGTGATCCTGCCACTGCTGGCCGTTCCAGTCATGCAGCTTCGGCTCAGGAGCTGGAGCCACCTTGATCTTAGACTGAGACGACGGCGGCGTGATCACCACAACATAACTGCCCTTCGGCACCGTGATCGGCATGCCGCCATAGCTGCCGCCTTCGATGATGATAGGAGTCGACTTATCCTCAGCGCCTATGATCCGGCGGTCGGCAACTCCGCCGAAGAATGGTGTAGCAACATAGCCTGGCGCAGGCACTGCTACCGTACCGTCATTGGCAAACCAACACTCCGACGTCTTGCCCTTCGGCAGCACCTCGTTCGTCGCACAGTTTACGTAATAGATCACGTTCCCTGCGGCCTTGGCTTCAGCAAGCGTTATCTGATCTGAGCTTGCCTTGACCTGCATCAACATCCCAGCTACTAAACCTGCAACTATCAACATCATGTCAACTCTCCCTTAGCAATGCCTTCGGTGCTTTCAGCATATTCGTCAGCCTAGTCAGCTCGACTGCCATGTAGTCGATATCAGCTTGCCGAGCTGCGGACACAGACTTTGCGTTCATCAGCTCCTGCTTGAGCTTCTGCACCTCAGCGCGCAGCTCATCAGCTTCCCTCCAGGGGTTGCCATGATCGGTGAGATCGGCTACGGACTTCGCGCGACCTACGGCACCAGTCTGACCGGATCCAACCCCTGACAACATCTCAATCATCTTCTGATTCTCCATGTACTCTTCAACCGCATTACGAATCTGGCTGTAGACCACATTCATCTTGGAGTCAGTCAAAGGACGAACAGCCTGCGCACGAGCTTTCTGTGCAGCCGCCGCAACTTCAGCTTGAGCAGCAACATTCTCGGTCCACCATGACGGTCTAGGATTCAGATCGGCTAAAGCATCAGGCACATCAGGATGCTCAATAGTTCCCTCTAAATGCGTGCCTTCGCCCTTCTCAGCACTCTGGCCTAGCACACACGCTGGACAGTGATCGCCGAAGTCCGCTGGCCATGACCCGACTTCTGATGCATGCGCGAATACCGGCTCGCGCTCCGGCCTCGGCTTGACTTCAACCTTCTCCTCAATACCGTACCGATGCGCTTGTCGCAGATCGTGCAAAGCCATCTCAATCGCCTTGAGCTCAGCTTCAGTCCAATACTCAATCACGCCGCTAGACTTGGCCTTGGCGAAGTTCAGTACATCCTTCTCTATCAACCGTGCATGTTCAGCCGCAGCGGCATTATCGCTAAGCCGAGTCTTCTCCAACTCCAGAGCCTCAGCAGCCTCAGCAGCCTTACTTTTCTTTCCGTATCGCATACCAATCAACCTCTCCATGACGTCTGATATAAGTCCTCAACACCCACGCACTGACTGGAAAATGCTCCACATAAATCTGATAGCCTCGATAGCGCCAGGCGAACTTGATATCACCCACCAACGCCTTTGCCCAACGCAGCCAGCGCTTCATCTACTTATCCGCCCGCGGATGAACCTTGTCTCCAGCAAAATCCCAGACCACTTCAGGATGGCTGCCGTCGTCGCGCATCTGTACCCTGTAAGGCCCCTGTGGCGTGCAGTGACTGTTCATATATAGGAAAGTCTTGCCGATACTCGTAAACTCTCGATCCTGCCGGGGAAAACTAAGCCGTGCATGCCAAATCGCATCATTGGTGTTGTGCCAGACTCGACCGCACTCTCGACTGCCTTGGCCAATCCACACATACTCCTGGCGATACCCCGTAGCGGAGACTATGATCGTGCAGTTTGGTATTGGTTTCAGTACAAACGTCCAAACTGCTGCAGCAGCGCCGACTAAAATCGATCCAGCCACAACCCAGTTGCACAGTAAGCCCCAGAAGCTCCTGACTTCCTCCAGATCACCGTCTGACCCATTGGTCTCGCCAAACTCCCACTCATCATCCACCTTGCCACCATCTACCATCGGAACCTTAAAAAACATCATGGCTGACCTGCCTTTCCGGGCTCTGCCGCCCTACGTTCCTTGCGGTGTTGCACGGCATCCTTGATAAAATCTACCGCCGCGATAAGGATCCATATCAGAAGTCCTGTCCCAAGTACAGTCCCACCAAAAGCGATCTCCACCTCTCTAGCCCACGCTGGCGATAGCCCAACGCCAAACGCCAACACCGTGCCCACCGCCCACCAAGTCTGCTTCCTCTGCCACTCCTGAATCGTCAACACAATTTCCTTGATATCTTCCAGATGCTGCGTGTTGTCATGCCGGCTGCGATCAACATCTGCGCCCAACAACGACATCCTGCGGTGCAGATCGACCATATGCTGCACTTCTGGGTGGACTTCATCGGACTTAGAAGGCTTCAACATGCCACGACTTTACATCGATTCATGTAACATGTCAATAACCAACCCAGCTTCCGCACGCTGCATCCGACCCATATGAGGTTTCTAGCCATGCTCAGCTTTCTGATCTCGCTCCTGATCCTGTTCATCATCTTCGGCATCATCAGTTACATCGTCAGCTTGATTCCGATCCCGCCTCAGTTCGTCTGGATCGTACGCCTGATCGTAGCTGTGACTTTTCTCGTAGCCTTGATCGAGTTGCTGACAGGCGGCCTTGGTCACGGTACGATCCTGCTGCGCTGAACCTGCTTCCCTCACCCGGCTTTACATGATAACGTGTAGCTGAGGAACCACATGTCCAAGCACACAGGCATATATTGTCCAGCATGCGACCGTCAAGGCATCGATTCGCTGATCATCAACGAGCAAAAAGGCATGTTCTGCCAGGTCAACAAGCATCAGTGGGAGTACCAGACCCTGATGGCCCGCAAGCCACGCATGCAGCAGATGGTTATGGCCGAGAAGCAGCCCCCGAACACCATAGCGCAGCCGATGTGGATCTACCCCAGCGACCTCGCTACCCTCCAATCGAAATTCCCAGTGAACCTCCAAACAACCCTCTGTGCCCTCTTTCACGCGCTCGTCGATGACGATACCGTCCTCCTCGAAGGCCAGTATGCGCGTGAGCTCGCCGACCTGAGCAAAGAACTGAACATGACGATTACCAAGGGACGCGATATCGTGGGCCTAGCCAAAGCCTATATCGAAGTCAAAAAGTCCCTGGACGAAGCGCGCATGCAGCAAAAGGTCCTGGAACCAGTCCTGAAACTCATCGGCGCACTTGGTGGCGGACAGCAGGCCACCAACGGCCTTGGCGCTCTGAGTGCCTTACTTGGTACGGGCAGCCAGCAGCCTGCGATTGACCCCGACTCACTCGCTCTGCCACCGCAAACCCAGTTTCCCCAGATCATCGACCCTGACGATCCTGAGTACTACCACCAACAGCCGCAGGCTGCCTCCAACCAGCCACCGCCGCCTCGGCCGAAGCCGCTCCCTGCAGGCGCTGTATCGCCAATCGCACACATCGCCAAGCCTCAGGATCTGAGCCGCAGGTAGGACTACTCGGCAGCCAGCCAAAAACTTCCGGCTAAAAACCTTGCCGTGCACCGCACCGCCATGCGACTCTACCTCTGAAGCTTCAACAGGATCTGCGACAGCATGCCAAAGTTCAGCACGATACCGCCAGCCAAACTCGAAGCCGAAGTGATTGCCTGGACAGAGCTAGCAGTCCGCCAGGCCGAAGAAGAGACTTCGCAGTCGCCTGCCTTGAAGTTGTTTCCCAAGATCATCCAATATCTGTGCGGTAATCAGTGGCCCAACCGGCCTACAGCCTATGGCTCTGCGCGCCCCGTCACAAACCATATGTTCCGGCAGTACTGGGAACTCGTATCCCTGTTGACCGAAGGCAAGCCGGAACCTCAGATCAAGGTCTGGGACCGACACAACGACTTCTCTACAATCCAGGCCAAGCTGACGCAGTTCCTGCAATTCTGGGCCACCGATCCTGGCTATCCCGAAGCCCTCCAAGACATCGTGGGCATGGGACTCCTCGCCCGTGGCTTCGGCAAAGTCCAGTGGAACCCCAAGCTCAAGGGTGGCTACGGCGACACCGAGATCATCTCGATCAATCCGATGAAGCTTAGTATTCTCGGCGGCGATGGCAGCCTGGAAAAATCCGAGTGCGTCATCGAGAAGGACCTAGTCAGCATAGCCTCCCTGATCCGACGCTACGGCGACCTGGCACGCGACGTTGAACCTGAAGCGCCTGGGATCACAGCTCTGGCTCAGCCGATGCGACCCAGCTCGCTCTCCTCGGCTGAATGGTCCAAACTCTCGCCACAGATGCGTCGCGTCCTCGGCGTCAAGTCCGGCGGTGCCAACGGCTCCGAACAACTCTATCCGATGGCGATGATGCGCCAGTTCTGGATGCTTGACCCGAGCCTGAACGAGACTGGCGAGACCATTCAGATGGGTCCAGCCAAGGCCAACTGGGGCTACAAGGTCGCTCCCGGCCAACCACTCTACCCTCGCGGCCGACTCGTCGTGACCGCAGGCAAAAAGGTCCTGGACGACACCTGCAACCCATATTTCTACAACCAGCATCATCCCTACGTGGACTTCAAGCCTCTCAAGGGACCGTGGGCCGCTGAAGGCATGTCGGTTATGGGCAACCAGATCGGTCCGCAGGATGTCCTGAACCGGATCATGTCTGGCCTCCTCGAAACCATCAAGGCTGGCCTGACGCCAACGATCATCGCGCCGCGCAACTCCGTCTCCCGCGGCGATCTGGACAATATCTCGACCACGATCTCTGGAGGCAAGCTCGAATTCAACCAGAATTCTGGCTCGGCACCTACGTTCCGACCGCAACCTGAGATTCCGAGCCTGGCCATGCCCTTCGCCCAGATGATTCAGGACGAAATGGACAAGTCTACCGGCAGCTCTGCGATCAACGATGCTGCTGCCAAGGACCAAATTCCGTCGCATGATTCGCTGGAACTCATCAACAACTCGCGCTCGGCCCTGGTCCGGGTCATGGGCCGAGCCTTAGAGCGTTTCATGACCAAAGCCGGCCAGCTCGTCATGTCGAACATGCTGCAGTTCTACACTGTGGGCCACCGCGTTGCCATCCTTGGCGAGGACGGCATCATGCCGAGCGATTTCCAGCCTCTATACGGCTCCATGCTGAACACGCACTCCGGCACTCGGCCTGAAGAAGTAGTACGAAAATTCCAATTCTCGATCCGGCCCGGCTCTGCGTTGACCTTTGACAAGGAAACCAGGGTCCAGATGGCAGCTGTGCTTCGCCGCACTGGCGACCTCAGCCGTAAGAACCTGTTCCGCGTGCTTGATGCGAACGTGGACATGGACCAGAACGAGCGAGAGCTCAAGGAAGAGGCGCTGGACAAGCTGAAGCTGGCTATGGTGGCGAATGCCGCTGCGGCGCAGGCGAAACAAGGACCACAAGGACCGCACTAACGGAGGCGTACCATGCCATTCAAGTCAAAAGCCCAGCAACGTTTCATGTTCGCCGCCGCCGCTCGCGGTGACCTGCCCAAGTCCATGCCCAAAGAATGGGCTGCCGCCACGCCCAACATCAAAAAGCTGCCCAATCGTGTAACTTCAACACGCAACAGCTCAACTTCAGCCACCACCGCGCCGCGCGTGACCGCACCCGCCAAAAAGCTGCCCACCCGCGGCACCAAACCGCGCAAAGCTGGCGGTCCAAGCATTCCCAAGCAGCGCACAGCCGGAGTCCGCTCAGTAAATCGCAAATAACATATCTTGCATGCACGCGCTCGCTCGTGTGCTACTCTACCTGTGTTGTGGGAAGCCAATGTTTATTCTGCGATGGGCCTATTGAGTGTAGGCCCTCTTTTTTGTGTCTTGAAGCAGACTTCCTCTACTAAATTACACGCCTTCATGTAGCTCCCTCAGAAAAACCCTAAAAACCATTGCCTCAACCCTCCCCTGCCTGTTGCTATAGCCATGACAGCAGTGGTTTTGGCCATCGCTAGTTCGTACCCTCTAGGAGAAAAACCCGATGCGCAAGGAACATGAAGCTAAAGAAGAGAAGCGTGAGGAGCACAAGCGCGAAGAGAAGAAGCACAAGGTAAAGCGTGAAGAGAAGCGTCACGAGCGTAAGACCTCGGAGCGCAAGAAGCGCTAAGCCTTAGGCATCCGAACTTCGGATCTGGCCTCAACCGTCAAACAATCGGGTTCTTGATCGATAACTCGACCAGGGACCCAAAACCAAACTAAGGAGACTACCCGATGGCACGCCACTCTCACCACTCCATCAATGCCGGCCACGAGATCCCAGACGATCCCGAGCTGAAGCCAAGCTATGGCGAGGAAGTTCCCGAGCCGTCCATGGTCAAGGGCACGTTTGTGAACTTCGGCGAACTGGCTGGATCGACGACCACGGCGACACCGCTCGTTCCGAAGCGCGACATCTGCTTCCAGGATTCGATCGATGACAACCGGAAGAATCAGCCAAAGAGCCACTAAGTTTGCAGGTAGGGGCTGACAGCAAGACTTCAGCCTCAGCCTTAGCAAACTTCAACTGCAACCTGACTTACTTGAAAGGCTACTGACCAATGGCTCAACCGACGGCAACACCACAGAACGGCGCACCGCCAAGTATCTACTCCCAACAGGGTCAGATGATGGCGCAGCAGTCGAGTGGACCGGGCACTTCGCCGGCGGATCAAGCTGCAACGGCCGGAGCCGGCGGTAACGACAAGGACACGCAGAACTACGTCGATACCATAACCAAGCTGATTGCCCTGTTGGGTTCAATCGGCAGCATGAAGCCTAAAGGTCAGGACATTACGAAATACACCCAAGCCGCAGCGGACGCTCTCAAGGAAGGCTTCAAGCAGGTTATGGGCGTAGATTTTGACAGTTCCATGGTTCCAGGCACGACACCAACCGCGGATCAAACCGTAGGCGCTCCACCGGATCTGGGAACAGGCTTGGGCGGCGCAGGCGGCGGAACAGCAGCAGCATAGGTACTCAAACGAGGCAGTCTAACGCACCACTAACCCGCACCGGCACTAAGGGAGAAACACAATGGCTATACCAGCAGCACTACAAGATCTGATGAACCGGTTCACGACACCTGAGGATAAAGCAGTGTTCGAGCAACTCGTAGAGCGCAACCCGGATGCACGGCAGCAAGCTGAAGCTCAGGCCACGCTATACGATGCGTTTGTGCGCGGCGACGAGTCCCAGCTGCCTAAGCTCGGTGAGCGAACCACAGGCACAGGCACAGGCACCGGCGGTGGTCTCTCTGCAGGCGAGATCCAGCTTCAGCTCGATCTCCTGATGAACAAGATCGATAAGCGCCTGTCCGACGAGTACATTCCCAAAATCGATGAGCGCATCAAGTCTGCTGACGCTCAGGCCATCATGGAGAAAGCGGCTGAGAAGTTCTTCAATAGCAAAGCTGCTGAATTCGAGGCTGGCCTATTGGGCAAAACCATCAAGGGCAGCGACGAGCTGATCCGCATTCACCGCAGCCACGATCGCGAGTTCGGCACAGAGCTCGACACAACCAAGTTCGAGGAGTTTCTAAACGCTCCCGAGAACGCAGGCAAGTTTCCTTCGATGACCAAGGCGCACGATGCTTTCGTCAGCGAAGACCGCATCACAAAGCGCGTCAAGGACGGTATCGAAGAAGGTGTTGCAGCTCGGGCTACGGCTAACGTTCCCGGCACACTCTCTACTCTCGATACGCCTTTGGCTCGCATGGTTCAGGCCAATGCCAAGGTAACCGGCATTACTGACCAACCAGGTTCAATGACCGGCGACCAAAAGGACGCCATGGTCGCAGATTTCAGAAAACTGATGAGAGCCTAAGTAGCAGCAACATCGCTAAGGCTTGAGTCGGCTGAAAGTAGTTAGCTCCACGCAGTCGTAGTAGCAGTAAGGCAGCAAAGTTGTAGCTTCAAAATTTAGAACCAGCCGCCTCAAGCCGCTGGCAAAACTCGGAGGACCGAATATGCCCTTTCAGGGAAACCAGCAGCTCTACGACAACCTCACCTCGATCACGTATCAACACATCCTGCCGACGATTCAGGACGTGTATTTCAAGGTGTCCACCATTTTCCCGTTCCTGTTTCGTCCAGGCAATTTCGAAGTGTTCAGCGGCACGAACATTCAGGTACCTCTGCAATACGCACCTCTCAAGGGTGGTCCCACTGTTGACGGTGGCACGTTTGACATCTCGGCAGCTGAGACCGACACCGCGATGGTCTTCCAGCCGAAGGAGTACTACACCTCGGTCACTCTCAGCCGTAAGCGGATCGCACTGAACCAAGGCGAGGCAGCAGCGCTCTCCTACGTTCAGGTCCAGATGACGAACCTGTATCAGTCTATGATGCAGTATCTCGCTCAGGACACCTTCCGTGACGGTCAGGGTGTTGTCTCGGGTGTGAACGCTCTCGACGGTCTCCTGGCTGCCAACGATGACGGTACGACCTATCCGCAATATGGCGGCCTGGCTCGTGCAGGTATCGGCACCGGTCCGAACGCTGGCATCAACGGCTATGCTCAGGTTGTGAACGCTCCTATCTCGGTTCAGCTCCTGCAGCAGTCCATCGGTAACGGCAGCTTCGGCAACATCCAGCCGAACTTGGTCTTCACCACGCAGAACATCTGGGACACGCTATGGATGCGTATGTTCCCGGCGCAGCGCATCATGGATGACGATCCAGGGACCACAAGCTTTGGCCCGACGTCCCTGAAGTTCTACGGCAACAAGCGCGTCATGGTCGACCAGTATATTAGCCCCGGCTATGTATTCGGCGTCCGCGACGAGTTCCTGAAGGCTTACGTGGTCGAGGACCCTCTCTTCCAGTTCGGCTTCACCGGCTTCAAGGAACTGCCTGATTCCGTTGACGGCGCTGGCCAAACCATGTTCCTCGGGGACATTGTCAACAGCCAGCCCAGGGTCAGCTTTGTTCTGAGCGCTGTACAGAACACCTAAGAGTAAGGGGTGAGCGAGGTCGGTTAGCAATAGCCTTCCTCGCTTGCCTCCGTATCGCAACCGGTCCGCCAGCGTCCGAAAGTCTGGCAGCAGTAACCAAACGGAGGCAACACTATGTACACTCCTTATGTTCGTTTGACCAGTGGTAACCCGCGCACGATCCTGGATGCCCAGCCGGGCAAGAACCCCTACGGAACGCTGTACGCGCCTCCGATCAATCAGGCTCTGCCAAGCACGCAGCCTGGTCTGGGATCGCCGGCTGTACTCAAGTACGTCTATTACAACCCAACGCTGCTTACCACACCACCGGTTGTAGCTCCGGCACCGGTCTATTGGAAGGACTCAACGTTCACGACTGTCACTCCGGTATTCGCTGAGGCTATGGGCGGAACGGTTGCGGCACCTCAGACAGCACCTATTGCCAACGTCTTCGTAGCTGGCTGGCTCCTGCCCAACTCGACCGACATTGCCGGTCTTGTTGCGAACCCAACCAATACCCCACTCGCTCCTCCCAGCTTGAATGGCAGCGGCGTTTGGATTCAGGTTGGTGGATTCCTGTCTGGTGCTCTTATCGGCACGGCAGCAGGTCTAGTAGGTAACATCATCACGATGCTTCCTGCAGGCACCCCGTTCACAGCTCAGTCCGCAGCTGCTATTCCCGCTGTCATCACTCCGATTCTGGGTCGTCAGCTAACGGTTGGCGTAGCAGTTACAGGCGGATTCACTGCTGACATCATTGTCGGTGACTTCGGCGATACCTTCTGGGGTAGCTAACTCCTAAAGCGGGGACCAAGGTTGAGAGCCCGAATCCCCGCTATAGCTTAGCTCTCGGAAAGGACTACTGCAATGGCTATCACATGGACTGAAGACGCAGATTCCAGACAAGTTCTTGGACCGTCTGGCATTGTTCAAGTAAATATCGCTAATTTTGCTTCCTCGGACTATGTCACTGGAGGCTATCCGATCTTGCCGATCGCCTTCGGCCTGGCACGTATCCGAGGCGCTTGGTCAGTTGGCTCCACAGCACCGGCACAAGGCTACAGATGGGAGTTTGATTCATCTACGACACCGCCCAGGCTCAAGGCCATGACGGGTATCAATGTCGAAGCCGCTGCTGGAACTAACCTTGCTCCTGGCACTGTCCGCATCATGGCATACGGCTACTAAACCAGCCTGCTGCCTTCACGAAACCTGGTTAGGTTCACCTCGGCTCCTGACCAGCAATCCCAATCAGTCATCCCCCGACTCCCTTCGGTGGTGCCATCAAGTTCACGCGAGATGCGGATGGCTGATTGGGTTTAGTATAAGACTGAGGAAGGCCGCGAGGAGGACAAATCATGCCGATCGCGCCACCAGTAGTCATTACCAACCAAGTTCTCCCCTCCAGCGCACAACCCTACGTCAATCAACAAAACGCAGGCCAGGTCGTCGGCCAGGCTATGTCCTGGAACCCTGACTTTGACCCAAACACAGCCTATGTCGAGCTGAACGGCATTGTGCGTAAGATCTACGATCGGCGTGCATGGTTCCCGCTGATGGTCCGTGGCCAGATAGCGACCCAGGGCTACATCATCGGCGGCTCAGCTATCCTCACCGCCGGCTCGCCCACAGTACAAGGCATTGGCACCTCTTGGTCGCCTATCGTCATCGGCCGTCAGTTCCGCGTAGGCTACAACACGCCGCCGATGACTATTATTGCGATGAACCAGTTCACACAAACTCTGACGCTGGAGCTACCGTGGGCTGGAGTCAGCTACCCAACCGGCATTGGCTACTTCATCGCCCAGTATTACTTCAATCTCGGGCCGAACATCAAATACGTACACACCGCCAAGAACCTGATCATGGCGTGGCGGCTGCAGCTTGGCTATAACCAGCAGTCACTCGACGCACTGGACCCGTGGCGGATCAATACGTTCAGCCCGCGTGCGCTAGCCCAGATGCCTCTAGGTGTCAACGGCGAGTACATGGTCGAGCTCTGGCCGACGCCCTCGATCGTCCAGGCGCTACCTTTCATAGCCGTCATTCAGCCACCCAACATCACCGGCGACAATAGTAACTTTCCTGCATACATCAGGTCTGACATCATCGCCAAGTACCTGATCGCAGCGGCTCTCGTCTACCGCGGACCGAAGCTCAACAAGTACTACGATTCGGCCGAGTCGAACCGTCTACGTGGCGAGGCCGAGTCCGAGCTGATCATGATGGCGATGGCTGATGAGAACCTCTACCGTCAGAATCTGATCTACGAGTGGGAAAAGATGTCCATGGCTCCTGACTTGTACGGTAACCCTGATGCTAACTACGCCATCAATCATGGCATGGCTGCGGCTGACTTCGGCGGCTACGGCCGGTAAGCTGCAGCGGCAGCGGCCGCTCCTACGATCTTCCTTGCTCGACAACACCAATCCATGTAACATGCAACCATGTCACACGCCTACACCGCAGCTACTATTCTCCGTCGCCGTGTGAATGCCAAACATGAACGCGAACTTTGGGAGCTGATGACGGTTCGGCAGAAGGAGACTTATCTGCAGGCCAGAGCGACTCCTTCGGAGCTACAAATGAAGAAGCTGCTGGATGGGCATCCGAAAACAGTCGGCAGGTATCGCTTCCAGGCTTCCGTCAGGGAGTTCTTCGCTGACTTTCTGTTCCCTGAAGAGAAGCTGATTGTGGAACTCGACGGCAGTGTGCACGGCACGGCCAAGGCCCGCCTGAACGACGCACGACGCACTAAGCAACTCAACCTGGCCGGCTACAAGGTGATTCGGTTCTGGAACGGCCAGCTACGTGACCCTGCTATCATCCTATGGCGTGTGCTGACCGAACTCGGCGAGGAGCCTGGGTTCACCTGCGTGCCTAAGATCGAAAAGAACCTGGCTGCGGCATCACTCACCTTGGATTCGCTTATGATCAATACACGACCACGCACGCGAAAGGGGAAAACAGTATGAGCGTAGTAGATAACGGGGACGGTACCTTACAAGTATCCGAGGAAGACATCACAACGATGTACGAGCTGGAGTACGCAGTGGGCATCGGCTACGAAGCTGCTCGCATGCTGCGCCTGATGGATCCTCACCACCTTGCCACGGATTTGACATTCCCAGCATGGGCCGACTTGACCCAAGGTGAAAAACAGACTTGGATGGGGCCATACTTCGGCGTTACGCCAGCCACAAACTTCGAGACTGTGCTGAAGTTTGTTGCGGATGGCGTTATGCACTACAAAAAGCACATGATGGCTGGTTGGAACGGTGCAGATCCAGGCCGAGTAGCCCCTGCCGAAGCTGCCGACTAATGACCATCGGCTTCAAACCGCAGAACTTCACCCGCCAGCCAATCTATGGCGAGCAAGTCGCGCGTAAGGTAGGCTACGTGCAACACGATGCGCGTGGGATATGGTTCTGCGATCCAACCGGCCGTAAACTCGGCCGCGTGCTTCGCTATAAACCGCACCAGGCACCGACGGCTAACACGACTTTAGCATCGCCAATGATGGCACCTTATGGATTGGGGTAGGTAGACAGCATGTCCCATGAACGATCAAGAGAAACCTGCAGCGAATGCAGCCATGAAACTACGCACTACTCCATGAAGTTCCGCGGCGCGCGTAAGATTGTGACCTGCCATGTCTGCAGCAATCCGCGCCACTCGCTGACCTCTGGCCACGGCGCAACGATGTACGACGATTTAGTGCTCGATCACGTCTCCGATGAGTTGGGGAACAAGGTTCGTGTGACCTCACGTCGCCAGCTGCACGAAGCCGAGAAACGCTACAACTTCAAGCATCATGCCGCGAACATGGACCAGAAGAACTGGGACAAGCCGCCGCAGCCGGTCTCGGGGAACATCCAGGACAACGTGAAATGGTTGTACCCGGAGATCGCCAAGCAACAGATCAAGGATATGAAGGAAGGCAGGTTGAAATGACCGAAAACACTAAGGAAGAGCTGGCTAAGTTGGGCGTGCTTGCTGAAGCCATGAGCAATACACCGCTGCAGGTACCGTTCAGCTACACGTCTACGCCCTCGATCGAGTCCCAGATCGAGAACTGGTTCACCCACCACGCGCCTAAAGGCGACCAGCCGCAACGCTATCAAGCGATCCGCGACAAAGCCAAGGAACTCGCGCTCGTGATTGCAGCGAACACCAGGCCCTCAGCAGACCAGACTGCAGCGCTGCGCAAGCTCCGGGAGTGTGTGATGACTTCGAACAGCTCCATCGCCCTCGAATAACAAATAAACCATGAAAACCCTTGCCACCGGCCTCCACTCTGCCCTAACCTCATCCCAAGGAGCTTTCCCGCGCCATGGCTGAGATGAAGAATCGCAAGCAAATTCGCTATCTGGGTGAGGCCGTAGATGCCGGGTACCCGCACGCGCATCGCTATGGCCATGACTTCGAGGATGAACTGGCTGATTCGCCGATCGAGAGCGTGCCGTATCCGACGAACGCTCATTCGGTGGACGAGTTCGTGAACCCCAGCAAGCTGCGCCCGATGTGGGGGCCGACTATGTCGATCACGACTTCGGGCAATCCCGTCCCCTATCAGGCTCACGATCAGGGCAACATGACTGAGCGCGTGCGCGAGCAAGTCCTCAACAACGTCGGTAGCGGTCACAACGGCATGACATTCCGGTCTGAGTTCAAAAAGGAGGACCGCTAATGCCAGCACGTGGGTTTGGGTTCAAGACAGTAACAGGGACAGCGCAGCCGGTGTTCGGTACCACCACGACCACGATTGCTGTGCCCACGCCTGACCAGTATACCGGCCGCATGGATCCTGCAAGCAATCGCAGCACGGTTCAGGTCACGGTAACCGACGTCAGCTACTTCCGCAAAGGCGATCGCGTGATGCTGGGCATCTCGGATTCGTTTCTGGTATTTCCGCCTGTAGGAACTCTGCCGCCCGACTCGGCGCAGGTGATCGCTATCGCAGGATCCGTCCTCACCCTACAAGGCTTGACCCGTCGGCACGAAATTGGTGAGTTCATCGTCCTCAGCATTCCCTGTGCTCGGATCAAGATTCAGGCAGGTTCGGGGAACACTGGCGAGCTCTACATCGGCGAGGATCCAACGGTATCGGTAACCTCGACTACGCTGATTGACCAGGTAGACCCTTCAGCCGGCCGGACCTTCGACATCGGCTCCTCGGCATCCGGGAACGTATTCGACACGCCTCACTTTTGGCTACTGGGTACCGCTCCTGATACCTACCTGCCTTCCATCATCCTCATCTAACCTTAGGAGCCCGCTGCAATGGCTATTGTCACTCAAACCATAGCGCAGCTGGCTCCGCAGGTTCTGCAGCGGCTGCAGGATCCTACGGGCATATTCTGGCTACAGCAGTACGAAGTAAACCCTGCGCTCGCCGAGGCCATCAACGACCTGATGTTGCTGCTCGGCCGGCCCGTCCAATACTTCAACCAGCTTATAACCCTCTCAGCCAACACCTGCTTCCAGGCGCTTCCGCCGAACGTGCTCTGCCTGACCAACATGCATGGGTCCAACTACACGCTGCACAAAACTACCATGCATTCCATGGACTACACGATGACGTCGTGGGGGCCAGACTGGACCGCAGATCGCGCCGACATACCTGCGCGCTGGGGACCGATCGGCTTGACTCAGTTCTTTGTGCATCCAGCTCCGAATACTCCAATCCAGGTGCTGGCCTCCGGCGTGCTGCATCCGGTAACCTCGCTATGGCCTTTCGACCCGACCACGCAAGCTCCGTTCCATGAGGAGCTGAATATAGCTCTAGAGCTCTACGCCACCGCCTACTGCCGCCTCAAAGAACTTGGCATGGACGCGCAGGAAGGCAACGTGCTCCGTGGACAGTACCTAGAGATCGCCAAGCGTGCCACCGGAATCGAAGACCGCCGCGACGACCGCCTGTTCAGCCAGCACCAAGGCGTGCCGACAACTATGTCCTTGACGACGCTGCGCTGACCTCTGCTACACTAACCCTGGATTGAGGGTGAGAGTACGAACCGCGAGGGGATACTTGGTGGGTACCGTCCATCAGGAGCCTGTATGGCTAGGCAGGCCTCTCACCTTCTCCAGGTTTTCTTGTTGACTGATTAGCGGATTAGCGTATCTTACAGATATGCCTACTACCTATCTTTCACTCGAACAATTCTTAACCATGGTCAAAGATAGCCAAGGCAAGCTGACGAACGCTCAGTATGCTGCGCATCTAGGCATCACGCCAAGCTATCTCAGCGATGTCTATAACGGTCATCGTACTCCAGGCCCAAAACTCGCACGCTCTTTCAAGGCATCTTCTGTGACCGGATTCCAAGTGGATCTCGAAGCCGCAGCAAACGCAATAAACGCACTCACAACCAACAAGGGAGAAGGTTCAGATGAAAAGTAACTACACGCGTATCGCTATTGTGCTTGACCGGTCCGGGTCCATGGCTACCTGCCGCGAGGCCACCGTCGCAGGCTTCAACGAGTTTATTCGCAAGCAGAAGGAGTTATCGGGTGACGTCAAAGTCTCCCTCATCCAGTTCGACGATGTGATTGACCAAGTCTGGACGAAGATGTTGCAAGATGTGACTGACTTGACCCAAGAAACGTTTGTGCCGCGCGGCTCGACAGCCTTACTCGACGCGCAAGGGACCACAATCGTCAAGCTTGGCGAGGAACTAGCGGCCCAGGCCCCCGCTGACCGCCCCGAGAATGTCATCGTGCTGACCCTCACCGACGGCCAAGAGAACGCCAGCAAGGAATACACCGCCGACATGATCGCAGTTATGGTCAAGACCCAGCGCGAAGCCTATAACTGGCAGTTTATCTTCCTCGGAGCCAACCAGGACGCGATCAAGACTGCAGCTCGGATGAACATCGGCCGAGACTCCTCGCTGACGTACTCGACTGACCGTAAGTCGCTCATGAACACGATGAGATCAGCTTCGAACTACGTCGGCGCAGTCCGCTCGCGCGGCATCGGTGGCCAATCCATCAACGTCTCGTTCTCTGTTGAAGACCGTCTCGCTGCGAACGCCAACATGCCTTTCGGCAAAGACGCTTACGTGACTCCGCCCAACATGCCGAAGCCCTAACCGTACCACCTGTTGTACCTGACCTACAGCAAGGCACTAGACTACACGACATTTACACGATACCCTGTAGTCGAGGTGCCTTGCTATGAGTTCTCTACTGTCTGCTTTTACTACGCCGCGTACTCCGCAACCTGAAGAGCTCAATATCACACCTCAGCTTGGCTACAAACGCTGCTTGTGCCTGGGCGTGCTCCCCGGCCGGGCCTGCCCGATGTGCTTCGGGACTAAATGGCTGAAGAAATGCCATGAATGCAACGGCGCTGGCGTGATCTTCAAGAATGCGCGCAACGGCCAGGAACCTAGACCTGAACGTTGCGGGTTCTGCATGGCCAAAGGTTGGCTGGGCGCGAAGCCTGCCGACAAACCTGCTATAGCCGAGCAGGAATCGGGGATTCGAGCTGTGAAGCATGTCGCTGAGGCCAAACTAGTGGCTCCGCAGATCATCCCTCCAGCTAAAACCAGAAGCCGCAGCCGTAAAGCCCAGAAAACCCGGCGTGGCCGGAAGCCTTCAGAGGCAAGCCAGGCAATTATGGCAGCTCGAACCGGCCAGATCCCTGCTCACTCGTCAGCTATTCTGATCGATCCGTCAGGCATACATCAACTTCCTGAAGCACAATCTCAACCTCAGCCAGTCCAACCTTCATCGTTCTCTATGGATTCCGGCGATGACACGTCAGCTGAGTAATAGCACGCTGAAGCTTCTGGCGACTCGTAGCTACCCACGCGACTCAACGCTCGCCATCCTCGAATACCTGGAGCAGCTGCTCCGGCTGGAACCGATGGACGACCTGCCACAGATCCCGCTCGTTGCTGCAGTCGAGGCCATCTCCACTAACCTCGGCCTGCCACAGATCAAGCCTACTTCCCTCCGCGCCATGATCGACCGTACTGCCGAGCATCACTGCCTGACCGTCCGGCATAACAACATTCAACTCCGCGGCGACGTCCTAGTCGAAGTCCTGAACCAACCCAAAACCACTGACTTCTACCTCAAGCAATGGATCAAGCGCAGGCGCGCCCGAGGCCTGACCGCAGAAACTCAACCAAAACTCTATCCTTCTGAAGCTCACTTGAGGGACACTACAGACTATGACTGCAACTGCGTGGAGGTGGTGACCAATGACCAAGATTGTTGTCAGGACTAGGCTGATGGCTTGGCTGCCCGCCTTGCTGGTGCTTGAACTATTCCTACTGATCGCCCTCGTAGTGGGCTCCGCGCACGCTCAGTCGACATGCGTGCCTGGTGGGGGAGTAACCTGCACCGTCAACTATCAGGAATGGATGCTGCCGCATGGCTATCTGAACTGGGATATACCAATCAACAATAACGCGCTGATCACGGATGCGGCGATAGCCAGGTCGATTCAGTCCGTGCCTACAGTCAGTCAGCAGGTCGCTCAGCCTTTGGGTACCAACATCAACCTGCAGTATCCGATGGTCTACGGCTCGCCCACGACGCTCAAGTTCGGTGTCAGCGCGAACGTGTCTGACACTGGCTTGACTCGAACCGCTGCTGGCGTGCTTACAGTAGATTCCAATATCGTCGGCAACGGCAACGGCATCATCAACCCAGGCGGCATACAGCTGCATGGCGCGGCACCGCTGAACCATCTGCTGCTTGGGAACGGCTCTACGTATGCTGACTCGGCTACGCTGCCGCCAGGGCTGGTCCCAACTCCGTTCTATCAGACTGTGCAGTTCGCTAACAGCTCCCGTCCACAAGAGAACCGGTTGAACTTTAATGGCAGCTTTGTGGTGAACGATAACCCTGGGAACCAGAGCACGGATATTGGGTTGAGTGCGACTGGGGTTGCGCCTGGGAGTTACACCGGTGCGAATATCACGGTGACTGCGGATGGCAGGATCACGGCCGCGCAGAGTAACTTTAGCGGGATCAAGAATGGGACTGCGATTGGGTGTAGTACGCCTGATGGAAGTTCTTATGCGACTTGCACTGTGACGGTAAACTGGGCAGGTGGGGCATTTGGGGATAGTAACTATGTTGTCGCATGCTCTGGAATTGGACCCAGTAATCCAGCAAATGCTCCTAATTCTGGCGCTGCTGTTGTAAACGGCATAGTCAGTAAGTCTCCTAGTGGAGTTGTAGTTCAAATAGCTACACAGAGAAGCACATTTGTCAGCTTCGCAGAAATCGACTGCATCGCCAACCACAACTAAAGGAGAAATAAATGCCATTGTCCCCTGAAATCGTAGCATCTGGAACTCTGACTTCTGTTGCGGATCTTCCTCCCACAGCTCTTTACACGGCTGTCTATGACTCATTGGTGAGAGTTAGCTTCTTTCAGGAGAAGAATAATCCCGTGATTCAATTTAATTACACGAGAGCTGGCCAGGCTTGCCACGTCCAGCCCAATTTGTACAGTGGATCTGATGGAGGAAGTGATTTTACTAACTTCTTCACGCTGCCGTTTCGTATCGATGCTGGAACTGCCTTGAACATTCAAACCACAAATTTCAATACTCCTGCTGAAACCAGCATTCGCTACTGCATCGAACTTCTCTCGCCTATCGTTAGCTAGTCACAACTAAAGGAGCTTTCCCTCATGGCATCCCCCTCAACCATCCTCCAAAGCTCCTTCATCAACTTCACCGGCGATCTGCAAGTCTCGACCCTGTTCATGCCGGTCACCGACTCCTTCGTCGCAGTGCAGTTCTACATGACCTCCACCGCCAAGCTGAACCGTCACGCACGGTTCTCCTGGCAGGACGAGAACGGTGGCAACTCAGTCCTGATCACGAACCTGTCCGTGGCCCCAAACGCACAATCAATCTCGCTGCCATTCCGAATCAAGGGCGGCACCGCGCTATCGCTATCTACTGAAGGGGCGCAGATTCTAGATCCAGCTGCGTCTATTTACTATGCAATTGACTTGTACTCGAACTAGCCGAGGTTCTTCATGCCCCAACCCTCTACCGTCGTCGCATCAGGCTCCTTCAACCAGTTCTCAGGGAATCTTGCGCCCACCGCTATCTACACACCCAAAATAGACACGCTCGTCATCATATCCTTCTACGAGACCCTGATCACAGCGTCCACCCTGAACAAGGTCCAGGTTGCCTGGAACGACGGTCTGCAGAACCGTGCCGCGGAACCTGACACCTTCAACACTGCCTGGGGGAACTTCGCCACGCTCCCAGTCTTCGTCGCAGCCGGCCAAACGCTTAGCCTGGCCACGCTCAACGCGCTCCCAACCGACCTCACCACGATCCACTACGCCGTCGAGCTCGTGCTGCCCATCTCGCTGCTTCCCACCTACTCCGTCGTCGCCAACCTCCTCGTCCCCAATCAGCAAGGCGACCAGATCATCAACGCTTACACAGTCCCCGCAGACGGCATCTACCGCGGCAACTTCACCACCGATTCCTCGAACGAACAAATAGGTCAGTTCACAGTCAACTGGCAGTCGGCCGACGGTACGCACAGCACGCTTATCAGCCCGCGCGTCCCGTTGACGTTTCCGATCCACGCGCTTGCCAACACGCAGATCCAAATAATCTGTAAGGGTAACACCGGTCCCGCGCCGATCTACAACGTATACTTCACGCTGGAACAACTGTCGTAACTCAGGAGCTCTCCTCGTGGCCGCTCGCATCAATGGAATCCGCACACCATGTGACCTCCTTATGGAGATCAGCTACCATCTCATCGAGCAAGTCGTGAACGCTACGATCACGACTTTTCGACAGGGTGGTTTTGGCGACGGCGGCTTCGGCACAGGCGGCTACGGCGGTCCGAACGGCTTCGTCATAGGCGTCAATGATCTGACCGCGTTCTACGTGGGCGCGCAAGTTGTAGTCGGCTGGAACTTACCTACCGCCGAAGTCGGCAATGTGATCTTCGTGAACTACACCACCAAGGAAGTCTCGATCGAGCCGCTACTGAATGCGCACAGCATCGGCGAAACAATCCTTGCGCCGACGTTCCCGACCCAGGCACCCACAGACCCGCTATGGACGCAGACCGAAATGCTAGGGTACGTGGCCCGTGCTCAAAACGAATTCCTGATCAAGTGCCCGATCATCTATCAGATCCTGACTGATCAACACGTCTTCAATATCGGCCAGCAGTTCCAGACTTATCCGCAGAACTTTATTGAGCTGGAACGAGTCGCGCTGCAGGTCGGTCGTGTCAGCTATCCAATCGCTACTATAACGCGCACGCTCGGTGGCTTCATTCAGGCCACGATGGCTGGTCCATGCCCATTGACATCACAGGAACTGATCTACGTAACCGACGTAGCCGATCCCAGCTTCAACTCGATCAGTACAGCTAACTCTAGCTTGTTCCCGATCGTAGTTGCGGGCGGAGGTCAAGTAATCTGGAGCCAGCCAGGACCGAACGCATCCTCAACTGGAGGCACGATAAACGTATTACTCTACCCTCGGCTATACGAGACCACACAGGAACAAGTGGCTAACCGTGATCCGCAATGGTACTTCAACAACGGTGGTGCCGATCCAGGCTTCTGGTATGAAGACCGTGCCGGGAACTACGGCCTCGGTCTCGCGCCGGTGCCGATGAACAACTACTATGCTGAGTATATGGCGTCGGTGCGTGACACCGATACCTTAGGCTTGCTGGATGGCTTCCTCCTGCCGGACATGATGCTGCATTTCGTCAAATACAAGGCTATGGAGTATGCTCTGACGAAAGACGGCGAAGCTCGGTCACCTTCCTATGCTGCCTACTGCCGCATGCGCTTCGACATGGGCGTGATCGCATGCGACCGGTACCTGCACGGATTCGTTGAAGCTCCATTGAACATGCAAGGGAATAGCTAGGCTAGGCTAGGCTAGACGCCAGGTGACTTATGCCAGGACCTTTTCAATCCAACCCGAATAACTCTGTAGCCACTAACACAGGCACGACGCCGATTCAGTACACGCAGCTTACCGCTGACGACCTGAAAGACCCGGCTACGTTCAACACAATCTTCAGTCAGGTGTTTACGAAGCTGAATTCGGTGCTGGGCACGACTGGCCCGGCGCAGCTAGCGAACGGCGTGGACGTAGGCGGTAGCACAATCAGTAACGTGGGCGAGCCACAAAGTTCTACGGACGCTATTAGTCAAAGCCATGCTGAGTCGAATTACTCGGCGAGCGTATTGCAGCCGAAGCTAGAAGCTGGCGGCACGCACACATTGCGGACTTATCGTGCACTAAACTCCAAGCAGCAACAAGAGAAGTACTCGACTTATCTAACCGCAGTAAGCAACACAGCACCGACGACGAACACGACTACAGTGCAAGCAGGCGCTGCAGGCGGCGGCGTAGTCAGCTTTACGATTCCTGCTGGGTATCACTTGCGCGTTGACGGCTCGCAGGCCCCGTTCAATACGTTTACTGCGACGGTGCCGATTCCGACTTCGCAAGCTATCAACACGATTACTAGAACCGCCGCTGGAGTGGTTACAGCTTTCGGCACCTTCATAGGCTTGAGCGCAGGTCAGTCCATATTGGTCACAGGCGTTCTAGATCCTACATACGATGGAACCTTCATTCTCGCGTCAGTCAATCCCGGAAACTTGGTCTGGAACCAACTCGGACAAGTTGCTCAACCGGGATCTGCTGGAGGCACTGTTACCTCGTCAGGCGTTTACTATGTCTACCTCAAATACCCCAGCCAGAACCTAGCCATCTCAGGTCCGTTCGACTCCGACTCGCAGCAACACCGTCTCGAAGCCAACATCGACGGCCAGGTTATGATCGCTGTGGTCGTAGTCGATGCGTCCGGCGTAGTCTCAACCCAATCAGCTGCAGGCGCTACGATCCCGATTGCACAGAACAACGGCAACCGGATCGTAGCGAGACTATAGGAAGGAAGGAAGGAACTTTATGCCACTCCGCATCCTTGAACAATCCGTCGACGGCATGACCGGCTACATCCATTGCAAGGTCAGGTTCGAAGAAACCGACGCTCAGGGCAACACCACGCAAGGCCCCGACGAGATTATGATGATTGATCCTGAGGCGCTGATGCGAGCGCACCATGCACCTGATTGCACGCCATGCCATGACAGCATGTGTAACGCGATCGAATGCTGGTTGGAGAAGCATCATGACAAAATCGCTGAGCGAAAGCGCCATATCGATAACACCCGCTCAGCAGCTGCTGCGATGCAAGGTCGAGTTCTGTTCGTGGGCAAAAAATAAGGTGAGTGACTGCAAATCACCCACCTGCGTAGATATCGAACCAAAACATAAACCCAACTACACATTACATCAATTCATGTTGGAACGCAAGTGGTTATTGAGTTAGCACGCTAACCACAATATGCTGTATGTGGTATGGCACAAGACACAAGTTACGCGCCGGTTTCGTTTCTATATCAGTCGCATGGCCTAACTGCCCGCGCTATTGCAGATCAGCCGCCTCCGAATACATACCTCGACCTTCTGAACTGCCTGGAACGTGCTGAGAACATCATGTCCAGCCGCTATGGCACCGTGATCATCAACCGGGACCCACTAGGCTTCGGCACCTCGAACTACCCCTTCCTGAATGCCATCAACTCCATGTCCCGCCTGTCCTACAAAGGCCAGTCATGGCGTTATGCCGGAGACACCGGCGGAATCCTCTACCGTCTAGCTGGCGGTGGTCAAGGCCAGTTCAGTCAGATTCGCACTGGGCTCTCCGGGCAGCCCTGGCAGTCCGTCGTCACGAACTGCTTCGAGACAGCGCTACCGTTCAATTTCATCTATGACGCTAACGTATCCATCAAGGACACGGGCGCGGGCACGCCAACACTGACCGGAATCGACCCGTCGCCGAACACGCTCAACACCTACCCTTACGCGCCGCTCCTCCTACTCGTAGACAGCTTTGCCGCTGGCAACAGCTATGCCACAACCGGCTTCTCGGGCGGTTGGAATCAGACTTCTGTGGCCACCCTGAACTTTCAGTTCGGCGTCCAAGTCACAGACTTTCCGCAAATGTTCAACGCGAACGTCGGCTCGCTGGCGCAGATCGCAAATGGCATGCTATCGAATACTGGCAGCGGGACTGTGGTCACTCAGCAGACGATCTTCAGTGTGATCTCAATTGGCCTCTCGGGCGGGCTATACCAATTACTGCAGATCACAATGAACGGCCCACACGGCGTCCCGATTGGCGGTACCACCAACTGCTCGATCCAGGGCACTACGAATTCGCTGATCGGCGGTTACTACTTAGGTACTTCTACAGGTACCAACACCTTGACTGTGCCTTTCCCTAGTGCAGTCTTCCTGAACGCTACCGGCGGCATCTGCTACATGACGCCCACGGGCACACAGCCAGCTCAGGCCATCATCAATAACATCTACTCCGTGCCGTACAATCCACAAGCTTCAGTCTGGGGTTTCTACGGTCAGGCTCCGACCGTGGCTTCAAATTATCCTATAAACGCCTGGCAAGGATCTGTAGGCCAGAACACGGAAGCTACCGTCAAAGTCACAGCGAACTTCGACCTCAGCCAGAACAACCAAGTCACGGATGACGATCTGATAGTGCTGACGATAGCCGTCTCGAATGCTGCGGCGGTTGACAATATTCGCCTGCAGTTCGATATCGCTGGTAGCCAGTACACCACTAGTTACTACTACAAGGATATTGCTCCAGCTTATTTTCAGACTGGCGTGCAGAACCTCGAAACAGCCTACACGACTCAGGAACAGCAGATTCTGGCTAACACTTTAGGCTTGACCACGTCACAGCCGCCGAACTCGACCACAGCACAGTTGCAGCCTGGGAATCTTGGCACTGGCTCGACTTCCTGGATCGCAGTGCGTCTCCGTCGTGGCGACTTTGTGCCTGTAGGTACAGCTGGCGAATCCGGTGTTGACTGGGCGCGCGTCTCTGGCTGGGAACTGATCATCGACACGAACACGATTGGCGCGTCTACAGTAGCTTGCAACGGGCTCTACCTGCAGTGGGGTTACGGCCCGACTAGCTTCGGCGGCGTCGGTTTCGACTATCGCCAGACCTACTACAATGATGCTACCGGAACCGAGTCCAATGGCACGCCGATTCAGAACTTCGGTGGCTCGCAATACGGCTGGGTGAATTCGCTCGTAGCGCCGATTGTGCTCAGCCAGGCCAACCAGCTAACCGGTCTCTATAGCAACGATCCTCAGGTGACCTACCTCAGGTTCTACCGGCGCGGCGGCGTACGCTCGTCCAATTGGTTTCAATTGCTGCAAATACCCAACATTGTAGGCGGCGGACAGTTCCAGATCAAGGATGTTGTGCCGGATGCTGTCCTGGCTCAGGCAGCTCCCCTAATCCTCGACAACGATCCGCCTGTGACCTCGTCGTTGCAGGCTCCGATTATTACGTCGCTCTCGGCGGCCACGGTCGGCCCTGGCTTCTCTGTGTTCTCAGGTTTCGCGCCACAAACCATAACCGTCTCGCAAGCCGGCGCTAACTTCGTACCGAACCAGATCGTTGATATCGGCTACAGCTACAACCTCGAACAGACGCGCGTGATCGCTGGCGGCGTAGGCACGTTCTCAGCTATTGTTCGGCTGCAGCATAACGCCGGCGAGCCGGTAGCGGTTTACTCGATTCCGCGGATGCCTTGCAATCTCTGTGCGCTGGCCTATGACCAGGTCTGGCTGGGCGGCGACACCAACAACCCACACTACCTGTACTATTCGAAACGCGGCCGGCCGGAATCATTCGGTCCGCAGCAATACATTCCTGTCGGCTCGCCACAGTACCCGATCAAGATTATCGTCAACTGGCGCGGCACATTATTCGTTGCTACAACACAAACCTGGTGGATCATCAACGGCGGCGCACAGCCTGTAGCACAACCCACAGGCTCAATCCACGGCGCAGTCTCTTCAACCGGTTGGTGCCAGACCGAATCCGCTGTCTGGTACCTTGCTACTGACGGTCTCCGCCAGTTCGTCGGCGCTGACGGCAACTACATGACTCTGCCGATCGAATTCCTCTATCGTCAGCAGCAGTCACTGACTCCAGTGCCGGTGTTGGATCCGGCGCGTGTTTCCTCGGTAGTCATGGCCTACTACAACAACGTTGTCTATCAAGCCTACTGGGCGCTGAATGGCAACCGGTACCGGATAGCTTTTGACACTGTCTATCAACGGTTCCGATACGACGACGTGCCTGCTACAGCGATGCTCTGGGAGCCTGACACGAACGTGCTGCTAGCCGCCAAAGTCCTTGCCTCCGGCCCGAACGTCGGCCAGAACTATATCGTCCAAGATCAGGTCCTGACCCAAGACTATGACGATGGCGGTTACTCGGGCGGGACCCTGGCCAAGCTGCCTGTCCAGATGATTATCCAGTCTCCGTTCTACGACCTCGGCAAGCCTCACTACCCGAAGCAATGGAACATGCTCGAAACCGACTGCAACACGTTCTCGCAGACGATGCTGACTCAGATGATTTTCAATACGGAACCGCCGGTGACGATTCCTCTGGCTGCGATCAACACGGGCAACCTACGCGACAAGGTCCAGCTCATAGTCTCAGAACCGGCAGGGTTCTTCCCAAACCAAGGCGGAGGCGACGGCTTCGAGGCTTATTCAGCGTCGATCCGGCATACGATCTCGGTCACTACAGCACCGATTCTATACCAGGAAAACGTCTATGCTGCGATGTTGGCTGACCCGAACGTCAACTTCGACACCTATTGGATCAAGCTGGGCTCGGACGAGTCGAAAATCATCAAGCAAGGCTACTTCGACTACACTTCGGCAGCAGAGATCACAATCAGGTTGTTCGCTGACGGCAATCCGGTTCCGTACTACACGTTTACGCTGCCGGCCAGCCCGAGCCAGAACAACCGCCTCGTGATCCGCAAACTTTTCCGCGCCTGGAAGCCTAGACTGTGGCGCATGATCGCTATCTCGACGGATCAGACTACTAACTTTCAGTTTTGGGCCGCACCGCAGATCGAATCCAAGGCGATAGACGAGGGTGCTAAAGGCTACGCCAGAACGGACTTGAACTCATGAGCGCTACAGCTTCAGTTGCCGTTATGCCTTCTGCTGTTCTGCCCGCCGGTCGTCACGCCAAGTCCAAGCCCTTATGTGCACATATCCTGCCGACTAGGCTGCACTGCCCGAACACAGTTCGCTGGAAGATCGATCATGGCTACTACTGCCATAAACACGCCGAGGAGTTCTGGGATACACACTACGTCGAGAACCATGCTGTGATCCGGTTGATGAAGGATGACTGGGAGAGCAGCCATAGCCACCACACCAAGGCTGAGCAGCCACCAGAACTTCCTATTGCAGCGATACATGCAATCGTGTAATATCGCCTCAGTGAACTTAGGCCTGCTGACTGGCACCACCTCAAGGGAGATCTAGATGGCTGACAATGTAACGGAGTTTCCAAGCGAAGCTACGCCTGCTGTGCTGATTGATGTAAAGCTTTATCCAGGATTTACTGTAGAACAAGGCGTAGAAGCTCTAGCCAAGATAGCTAAAGGATTGTCTAGCTTGCTGAATATTGGTATTGAGTCAGGCATCCTAACTCCAGCTAATCCTATCGCTGGAGTCATCTGGCAGTCTGCAGCTAACCTAGACAATGTCGTGCAACAGTTGGAGCAGCATAAGCGTTCACAATCAGGCTTGCTCGTTCCCGGAGCTGGACCGCAGCGGATTGTCTGAGGCTAGCCATGGCTGACGTTGACAACGTAGATGAGATAGAAGTAGAAGAGCTAAAAATCCCAGGCTGGGCGCAGGCGTTGATGGACACTGCCGCTGCTCAGGAAGCTCCAATCGTGCCGCAGCCTGCTGAGGCTGATGCAGCCTATGAAGCTTCTTATGACGTAGCTGCCGCAGTTCCCGCTATGCCAGAGTTCCTGACTGAAGCTCTGAAAATGCCTGACATTAGCCTCGCTGACGTCGACAAGGCAGAACTTCCTTACGTCCACATCCCAGACGTCATCACTGACGAAGCTATCGAAGACCCACTGTCGTGGATTGCGGCCAACTGCTACCAATTCCAGGGCTGCGCTGTGTTGCCCTACGACCGCACTCGGCCTGAATTCTTCACTCCACAACCTTACCTACCACATCTCTGGCAGAAGGCCAAAGACTCTGGCCGCAGCCGCCTGGGCTCCCTGCCAAACCTCTTCTGCGGTATGGCCGATCTGACCTGCGACACAGTCTGCGCCTACCTGCACAACCAAGGCCTACTGAGTCTTGGCGAATGGCGTGCGAACCCAGCTCCGATCGACCCAGCTGATCCCCTGCCTGAAGACTTTGAAGCTGCCATCCAACCCTACTTCCACACGCTTGGCTTCTGTTTTCCGGCAGTCACGACCTACTCCTTCACCAAAACCTCGAACTCCATGTTCGTCGGCTATACCTTCTTCCAAGAAGCCTGGCGTACGCCACAGCAGTCCGTCCTTGGCTTCTTAGGCCTAGCCTACCTTTTTCAGGAATTTCGCTTGGCCAATGTCCACGGTGTGCGCTACGCTGGCAACAGGCTAACGGCCAAGTATGCCAGCAAGCTCGGTTTCGTGGACATTGGCACGATCCCGAACTATCTGCTGGACAATGCTACCGGCAGCCTAACTGCAGCCACGATCAGCACTCTACCGCGAGAAGTCTTCGTGAACCGTCTTAGAGGAGTGCTCCAAGGCCTGCGGTAGGAGGCTTTACGTGGGAAAAGGCGGCTCGCAGCTCTCCGATAGCGCACAGAATTCGCTCGTCAGTAATTCGGACGCTCTGACTGCGATCGCTCAGCAGCAATCAGCGAATAGTCAGAAGCTGTTCAATGCCAGTTTCCCAGGGTTCGGCCAGGCTGAAAACTTCTACCAGACACTCTCGACAGGCGACCCATACGCTATAGCTAGAGCGACTGCGCCGGCCACGCAACAGATCGACCTCGCCACTGCCGGTGCCAAGCAGAACATCATGAACAACGCTCCGGCTGGCGGCGAAAAGAACCTGGCGCTGGAGCAGGCTGATGTGAACCAAGGCGCGCAGGTTGGCCAGACCGCCAGCTCGGGCTACCTGAACTCGTTCAATGCTCTAGCTCAGCTCGCCGGTCAAGGCGTTGGCCAGTCCACTTCCTCTGCAGGCACCGCAATCTCTGGTCTGAGTTCAGCCAACCAAGGCTACAACTCGGTCTACCAGAACGCTACCTCAGGCAAGGGATCGCAGCTGGGCTTACTTGGCGGCCTGGCAGGTTCACTCAGCAGCGGACTCGCAACAGCTTTCTAGGAAAGGTATAGGCGGCTCAGTATGGCAGCAACTTCTGGTTACGATTCGACGACAGGACCGCCTCCGTACATTTCTCCTGCGGATCTGGCTAGCGGTGCCGCCGGCGCGGCGGCTGCGGAGGATGGCACTGCAGCATCTGGTGGAGCTGCTCCGGGCGGCGCGCCAACGCCACTCGGCACAGCTTATGCTCCCAGCTATGATCCGAATGCAGCACAGCCTTATCAACAGGCTCAGCTGCCACAGACGCAGCAGCCTATAGAGAACCCACTGCCGCCAGAGCCGCAGATGACGCCGCAGCAGCTCGGCAGCTCGGGCAAGCTCGGCGCGGCAGCTTTTCTGGGGAACCAACTTCTGCATGGCTACATGCAGGGCAAGGCTGTGCATGATCTGAAGCAGGCCGCACAAGTCCATCAGCAGTCTACTGGCTTGCAGAATTTGTATAACAATGCTGCAGGGCAGCTACAGGACTTGGCTCAGAAAGGTATTCCGCAAGACGACCCTGCCTACATCAAGGCCAAGGAAGGCGTGGATACGTCCTGGAAAGCCATGATGGATTTCTACGGCCAGCATGTCGAGAAGCCTGGTAAGGGTAAGAATGGCCAGCAGAGTCTGATGCAGAAGCTGCAAGGCGCATTCCAGAGTCAAGATCCGGCTAAGGTTTCCTCGGCAGTCTATGAAGGCCTGCAGCAGACCGGTCCACCGGTGTACCACCAGATCGCACCGTACCTCACTCCGGCTTATCAGCAGCGCGTGCAGACCGCTGCACAAACCGCAGGCACGCAAGCACAAACCGGTCTTGAAACAGCTCAAACCGCTCAAGGCACACAGCATCTCGAAAACGAGCTAGTACAGATGCGCCAGGTGCAGAACCCGACAGAAGCTCAGCAAGATCGCATGGATCAGCTGAATAACATGCTAGGCAAGCCTGGCTCTGGCCTCGCGCAGGCCAAAGATGCCGTCGCGCGTCAGATTCTAGGCGATCCGACTCTGACCAATGATGCAAAGTCAGAGAAGCTACGCGCTCTCAGCAGCAAAATGCCGAACGTTGCTCCTCCCAAGGTTGGTAGCTTTGGCGATTTCGCCATTGCAGGCTACGGGCCTCAGCCCACTGCCAAGCAATATCTGGAAGCTCGTAAACTTTGGAATGAGGCTCAGGCATCTAGTACTACCGGCACGCATATGATCGCAGTGCCGCAACCCGACGGTGGCGTCAAGATGGTGCAGGTTCAGACGACTAGCCAGAAGAGTTTCCCAGGCGCTCCGACGGCAGGCTTGCCAGATCAGCGTCAAGGGAATGCCCCAGGACAGATGAGCACTACAGCTCCTACGCTACCTGCAAACCCGCCAACGACTGGCGGGCTGCCTCCGAGTGCGCCTGCTGGGGCAACAGGTGCGGCTGCTCCAGCTCCAAACTACACACCTCAAGGCACGCCTACACAAGTCTCGGTTACTACCTTGAACGCTAAAGGCCATCCAACCACGACTCGCAGTGGAGGCGCGCCTCCAGCTCCGGCAGGCGGCGAACAACCTCCAGCTCCAGCTACCGGCGGCGGCAATCCTTACACTGGCGGAATCGCTCAACCTGGCCAGACTGTCGGCGGCCGTGTGCCCAACCAAGAACGGCTCTCTGCGGACGCTATGGAAGACGTTGGTCCGCCCCTCCAGCAAGCTATCAAGATGCTTGCACCGTTCAAGGATGAGGGTGGTCTAATGGACTCGCTTAATCAGCGATTTAAGTATGGCCAGTACCAGTTCGGTATCGACCCAGGAGCGCTTGCTACGGCGGTCAACCAGTGGAACTCTTTTATCAAGATTGCTGGCACGGCTCCGTGGTCTAAAATCGGCCGCAACATGGCCCTCATCAAGAGCGTTCAGGAGCATCTTCCAGATCCTAGCAAGGATTCGCCCGGACTAATGTATAGGAAGCTACTCGACGCTCAGAATATCCTAAACGGTCAGGCTGCAAGCTATCAGGCACGCAATCAGCGTATGGTTTCTGGCGGTGGTCCTGCGCCGTTGATCGGATCGACGGAGATCCCCGGCCAGGAAGCGCCGAAGCCGGTCACAGTTATGGCTGGAGGTAAGCCGCATACGTTTGACACACAGGCTCAAGCAGACGAGTTCACCAAACGAGTCAAGGCAGCCGAAGCTGCAGCGGGGCACAAGTAAATGGATGGCCAGAGCGCAGGCACGATCGACTATGATGCTATTGCACAGGGCGTGAAGGCGGCTGTGCCTCCGCCGGCTAAGCTGCCTGCTGGGCACCCGGCCGTGAAGGTTACGAAGCCTGCTGCCAAGCCAACTGCGCCTTCTGTCAACCAGTTCATCAATGCTTCCGGTACTGACTTGCAAGCCGCTGCTGCGAACCCACAGGCGGCTGCTGCTGCGCCTCCGATCGCTCCGGCATCCAGTCAGCTCACTACGCCGCCTCCTGCCACGACCTCAGGCATTGACTACGACGCTATCGCCGGCCACGTCAAGCAGGAAGTCCCGACTCAAGAACCTGGCTGGCGCGATCGCGTTATTAACTACCTAACCCGGCCGGCGATCCAGCACAACACGCCTGACGATCAAGTTACATACACGGACAAACTTCTCTACGGCGATCCGAAGCTTGGCGGTGGCGAGAACGTCGCTGAGTACTATGCTCGGAAGCGTATCGGCGGCGCGGCGTCCGCTCTACTCCATCCCTGGGACACAGCCAAAGCTGTAGTCCAGCAGCTCCCTGATGTCGTAGGCGGCGTAACCGGTGCCATTATCGGTGACGAGGGCATCGCCAAGCTCAAGGCTGAAGGTTACGAATCAGCAGACACGATCAAGGCTGCCAAGGACAAAATGACAGCCGAGCTCAAGGACATCAAGCAGAAGCTGCTGGATGATCCGGTTGGGACGATTGCTGAGTTCCAGGGCCAAGGCGACGTGCTGCATGCAGCTACACGGTCACCTGCAGAAATCAAGAACTGGGTGGCGGACAAAGTAGCTACAGGCCAGCGTGCGATCGTCAACACTTCACCTTCGTCGGTCGGCAAGATCGCTTTGGAGACGGGTGCGAAGAACGTCGAGGAAACTGCTAAGGCTGCGGATAAAACTCAGGCTGCGCTCGAAAAGCACTCCGACAACATTGCTGACATACGCCAGGCCAACATCGAGAAGAAAGCTGAGTACCAGAACAAGCTTGCTGAGAAACAGGAAGCTGCGAACCAAGCTCATCAGGATCTAGTTGACACAGCTAACAACGCGACCGAAGCTGACACACAGCGCGGTCAGCTTGCCCGGCAAGAACTGGAGCTACGTGACCGGATCTACCGCCGGCTACCTCAGGTCCAAGCTGGTGCCAAGGTTGCCGTTGACCAGCTATATGACACAGTCCGCAAGCAAGTCGGCAATGCTACGGAACCAATGGCACCTCTAGTTGAAGCTGTCGGCGAAGCTCAGGATAAGTACCTCGGCTCTGAAGGTTCGCATAAAGTGTTCGAGGACATCCTGAATCGAGCTAAGTCCGAAGCTGGCACAACAAACCTCTATGATCAAGTAGCTCGATCGCTCGGAGCTAAGGACTTTGCCAGCATCACTGATAAAGGCAAGATCGAGGCTGTCAAGAAAATCGTAGCTGATACCAACGATAAATATGAAGCTGATCGTGCTACTGAGGAGCCTGCCGAGAAGTCCATCGACATCAACCACCTGATGGGTTATAGCTCGGAACTCGGCAAAGCAATCCGTCAGGGCGGCTATCAGATGGCGGGCGATGTCCGTGATGCTCTACGTCACGTCAAGAACCAAACCGACGCCATGATCAAGCATATGGCTGACGAGTACGGCGCGGGCTCGAAGCTGACTCGTGCCAAGAACTACTGGCAGACTTATAAAAACACATTCTTCGAGAACACCGGCCCCTCGGGATCAGGTTCGCCAGTTGCTGCGGGCATCAAAGCTGCTGATTCCTATAACGCTACACAGCCTTTCCTCGACGCGAACCCGGCTGAGGCGAACCGCGCTCGGCAGATGCTGACCGGTAAGCCGAACGGCCTGACGCCACACTTCGATCCGAACGCGGGTAAACTAGTCGATCAGCTGCGCGATACAATTCGCCAGCGCAAAGCTTTGCCTACCGAAGTTGCTACAGCCAAAGCTCAAGCTAAAGTTCCGACTGAACCAGCTCAAGTAACCGTGCCTGAGCCCAAGTATAAGCCGGAACCTGCGGTACCTGAGCCTGTCAAAGCTGACGTCACCGACCTGACCCCTGAGAAGATCCAAGAACTCAGCAAGCTGAACATGCTAACTAAGCTGGTCAAGATGCGCGAAGTCTCGCCATACCGGATCGCAGGCGTAGTCGGCAGCGGCCTTGGCCTGGTTGAAGGCCTAGCGCGATCGATAACCGGCGCGGGCGCTCACCCGCTAGCCACAGCTCTTAGCACCGGCGCGATCACGCTCGGCATCGCACTCGGTCCGCGCATCATCGCCAACATGATGGACTCGCCGAAGCTGATCGCTGAGCTGTCTAAGCCCACAGCTGAAGGTTTACGCAAAGTCATGGCGTTGCCTGCCGAGCAGCGCACTGGTGTCGAGGAGATGATCCGGCAGCTGGCCACCGAAGCCGAGAAACGTGGCAAACTCAAACGCCCAAGCCCGTGGCTGGGACTGCTCGGTGCTGGCGTTGCAGCCAACAAAGCGCAACAACAGCAAACTCCCAGCAAGCCTGACGTTGACCAAGCCTCCATTGACGAGATGGCAAAACAAGTCGAAGCTTCTAAGACTAGAATGCAACAGCGGGCTGAGAAGGAAGCTGCCAAGGGCAAGAATAAAATCAAATCACGCAACCCATTGTTTCAGGATCAGGATGAGGATGAAGAGGCCCCGCAATGAGACCACAGCTGACACGCAGCAAGCAGGCTCTCCTGATCGACATTGACGGCTATCTCAGCATTCAGCCGCGCAAGGTCGTAGCTGTCAAAGAACACGAAGGCGGCGATACGTGCAGCATATTCTTTGCCGGCCAGTCACCTTCGACCGGCGAAGGATTCCTGGTCAAACGGCCAGCCGAAGACGTTGTAGCAGACATCAACAAAGCTCTAGAGGACTTAGAGGAGGAAGACTAATCATGGCAAAGAAATGGATGGCAAAGGCTTTTGGTGCTCATAAGGGTCAGTTACATCGTGATCTAGGCGTCAAGGAAGGCAATCCGATTCCAGCTCGGAAACTCGAAGCTGCGGTTAAGGGCGAGCACGGCCGGAAGGTGCAGGAACGGGCCTTAGCTGCGAGAACAGGCGCGCGAATTTCGCGGACGCATGCTCGTCGGCAGGAACGTCGTGGCCGGGCTGAGAAGCGGGCTGTGACGAGGTCTGAGAGCCGTGGCTAGCAGCCGCAGCCGCCAGCAGCCGTCGCGCGTCCTCAAACCTCTCGATCAAAGCGGCAGCGCGCAAGCTTCGAGCAGGTCCCTCCAGACTCAGAGTTCGGGTGATCTCTTTTTCGATTGCTTCGGAATACGTCAACGGGACTTGGCGGAACGCTGCCTCGGGATCTCCTTCGAGCAGGAGCCAAAGCATGGCTTGACGGTCCCATCGGGGAGCTTCGACGGCTACCTGACGAGACTGCACAACAGCGAGGATTAGCTGCCTGGCCGCGAACACGCTGAACGTGAACCCACCCAGCCCCGGCTCCCAGGCTGTCGGGATCGCATGCTGCGCGGCTACCTTCACGACCTCGGCTGTGGTGACCTCCAACAAATCAGCCAGATCCGCAGCCGAGAACAACGGCTTGGCCTGCACAGGCTGGATCCAGGACCGCAGCCATACCACTGCAGCCTCAGGCACGACCTCTACGTAACTCTGACTCGTCAATGGTGGCGCTGATTTCAGCCTTAGAAATCCGGCTTCCGCCAGCGGCACCAGAGTAGTAACTGAACAGCCGATCGACGTAGCAAGAGTGCCCAGGGTAATGACAGGAGTTGCTGCAGTGTCTGCAGAGTTAGCTTGAAAAACCTCACGTAGTGGGACTCCGGCAGCGGGAATAGTTGGCATGTTGTTATGGACTAGTTTACATGATATTGTGTTGTCCAGGTGAGGCTAGCCACATGCGCGTGATCCCAACTGATCCTAGCGGCAATATCCAGCAAGTCCAATACGACGACGATACGCAGACACTGTACATAACGTTCAACCGAGGTCCGGTCTACACGTATCAAGGGGTGCCGCAGCTTACCGCTGAAGGATTTGCTACGTCAGGCATGCGTCCAAAAGCCTACTTCAACCAGTCTATCCTGAACCAATATCAATATCAGCGTATGAGCTAAGGTTGGAACCAGCAGAAATCCATGTAAAACTCTATCCCTAACCCTGCCAGCCCAGCTACACTGGCGGCAATGGCCTCCAACGATTCAGTCCGCACATCCAGTCTAGCCGCTCAGGTTGCAAATCAGGGGCGGCCCAGTCTTGTCCCCACAAAATTCCCAATCCAGCCGCAGCCGCAGATCATGGCCAGCGGCGAACTGTCGTCGCCTGAGATGTTTAGTAAGGTGCGGTCAGCGGCGACTAAGCTCCGCAACTCCCTGGTCGAGATCGCCTTCTACGGCTGGAAGCTACGCCAACGTCAAGCCTGGCAGGAACTTGGCTTCGTCGACGAAGACGCAGCTCGGGAAGACCTCGGCCTCAGTCAGTCCATGTGGGGGACTTATATGGTCCTTGGCGAGCGCCTTGACGGGCTGACTATGGACCAGATGAGTACGGTGACCGTTGAAGCTGCTAGGCTGCTGACTCGGATCCATCCTAACGTCTGGGCCGAATACGCCTGGCTCCAGGAAGCTCGTGCGCTGCCGATGCGCAAGTTTGCGTTGTTGGTCGAGCAACGCAACCAGCAAGCCTCACCTAAGGCCTTGGTCGAGCCTCGCGTGATCATGGATATCAAGGTGCCGGTTACTCAGAAGCAGCGCCTGGATGACCGCATGCAAGTCTTGCGCAAGCAGCAGAACCTGACCACGAACGCAGCTACTCTGGACTATGCTCTGGGCGCTGCTGAACGCGAGGCTCAGCTCCGCGCTGAGATAGCTGCCTTGCAGCAGCAGATAACTTCTCTCGCTGAGCTATGGCCAGCTAACCAGCCTTGGTCAGCTAACGTAGCTTCCGAGTCTCCTGAGGAACAAGCCGAGCGAATCGCTACCGGCGCTGCGCCACTGACTACAGCCGCACATCACACGCAGGATCTTACGACCAAAATCAGGCAATCCCTGGAGGCTATCAATGCGGTATATGCGCAAAAGGTTTAGACAGGCACCACAGGAGCCTGCGACTCGCCGCTACGATGACGGTCGAGAGATCTGTTTGAATAATCCACCCGGTCGGGCTGAATACATCCGGCGCAAGCAACTCTTGTGGGCTGAGCAACAGGGCCAGTGCGCTCTAGACTCCTGCCCGAACGGCGGCCGGATCGGCATCGAGGAGTCGCGCATGACCGGCGGCAACTGGGAGCCAACAGGCCAGCTACGTGACGACCAACTACATTCAGGTGGCGGCAAAAAGCTGAACTACCTGGTCCACAAAGCTTGCATGACAGAATGGCATCGACAGAATTCGCGCGCTAAGCTGAACCTGGTAACAGTTGTCACGGCTATGGTCGTGATGCTGTGCTGCCTAGCGTTCACGCCTATCACTACAGCTCAGTCTTCGAATGCTTCAGCCGTGTCAGGTCAGGTTGTTTCGCCCGGCGGTCAGCCAGCATCTGGTGCACTCGTGCGGGTCTGCCGCGTAACTGCATTCGGCTCTCCCTGTCCGACCACTGGAGTCTCGTTGTATGCCGACTCGCAGCTGACTGTGCCGATCGCGAATCCTCAATCCGCCGACCAATACGGGAACTATTCCTTCTTCACGAACATTGGCCTGTACCTGATCCAGGTGACGCCGCAGACAGGCATAACCTACTCCTACGCTTGGGCAGCTGGCGGCTTTGGCGGTGGCTCACCCGGCGTGTTCCCACAGTCGATCACACAGACCGCAGGTCAGGCCTTAGTCGCCTACGATGCCACCACAGGCTTGTTCACCAAGGTCCCGATCGGTGGCGGCACGGTCACGAACGTCACGGGCACCACCGCTAACGGCTTTACGGTATCTGTAGCTTTTGGTTCCACAACGCCGCAGATTTCTGTAGCTACGTCCGCAGGCTTCTACCTGCCAACCACTGGCGACCAAACCAACTGGAATGCCAAGGTCAATCGCTCCGGCGATACAATGACCGGGCCGCTGAACCTGTCCGGTCAGCCTACGACCAACACACAGGCCGCGAACAAACTCTACGTGGACAATGGGGACGCTTCGGTGCTGGCTGTGGCCTCGAACGCCTTATCGACGGCCAACACTGCACTGACTGTGGCCAATGCTGCCCAACCCTCGAACCAGAAGAATCAGCCTAATGGTTATGCTGGGCTGGACGCTGGTGGCCACATCCTGCAAGCACAACTCCCACCGGACATCGCCTATACGGACGTCATCAACAATTTCACGGTTGGCCAGAACTTCGGAGCAGGTATCTCAGTCACCGGCCTCGCCACTGCCACTACCGCAACCATCGCCAACTTGCTAACCTCCGGCTCGATCTCTACCGGCGCGATCACAGCAACCGGGAATGTCTCAACTACAGCCAGCCCAGGCTTCACTGGCGACGGATCACAGCTGACTGCGCTCAACGCTTCGAACATCTCCTCAGGCACGCTTGCTCCAGCACGGTTCCCAGTTGCTGCAATCACTGGTGGAACCATAAACGGGACCGTTATTGGAGGCACCACGCCCGCAGCTGGAACGTTTACTACGCTTGGCGGTACTACGATCACAGCCTCTACAGGCTTCGTCGGACCAGGCTCCGGTATCACAGCGATCAACGGAGCTAACATCACTACCGGTAATATTGCGGCAGCCCGAATCAACAACGCTCTGCTCGCGCCTGGGCCTATTGGCACGACCACACCAAACATCATTGCTAGTACAACAATCACAGCCACTGGAAACATCACAGCCGCGGGAACAGTAAACGCTACTGCCAACTTCACGCCTGCAAGCATCACGAATACTGGTGTGGCGTTAGTCGGCAATCCCGGCGTGGGCGCGGAAGTGGTCTACTACGACCAGTCTAGAACAACCAATAATCATATAGCTGATTCGCTGTGGTTGAACGGGTCTTTCTTCCTGCGATTCCTGAATGATGCTCAATCAGTTGGAACACCGTTCTTACAAGCTTCAGGTGGTCAAGCCACTGGGATCACAGCGGTCTCCACCAATACTGGAATCGGTTCTTGGACTAACTTCAACTCGGCTATAGTAAATACCATATTCTCAAGTTCAAATGCGGCTGGAACGTCAATAAGCATTCGAGGAACTGCCTCAGGGGTCAACGACTGGCAGCTGCAAAGTACCCCGGCGGGAATATTGAATTTCTCAACTCTAGGTACAACTTGGGTGACCATGTTCCCCAATGGGATATTTACAGTAAACGGGGGCATCAATGCAACTCAATTGAACACTTCAGGATCTGTGTTTGCGGGGACAGGCACTACACAAATAGGTCTAGTCCCTGGAGGTTCTGCTGGCCTAGATTCTTTGTGTTTGACGATCTCAACAGGTTGCGGGAACCTGGGTTCTGGCAATTTCAACGGTGTAGCTGTAGACACGGTTAATTTTCCAAACAGGCTAGAATTCAACGCCCTAAAGACAATGCAATTTTTTGTCAATAATGGCCAGCTTGGCCCCGATATTCAGCAGGATGGAACTCTGAATCTCAGCAAACCTCTTTCGATCAATGCTGCTGGAATCGCAGGTTCCACAGCTGTAGCTAACCGATCGTTTCCTATAACAATTAGTGGCATAACACTTTACATGCTGTTGAGTACAACGCCGTAGAAAGCGAGAGATCTGCTATGACTGCCCTGACTCTAGTACGTAGAATTCTAGCCACGATCACGAGCCTGGCGTTGACCGCAGCTCTGCACGCGCAGGCACCAAATGCCGCAGCGATCTCAGGACAGATCGTCTCACCTGGCGGTCAGCCGGCAGCAAACGCAGTTATTCGTGTCTGCAACGTGTTCTCCATAGGCAACCCTTGCTTGATCTCAGGCGTGCAGCTCTACGCCGATGCGAACTTCAACGTGCCTATACTCAACCCGCAAGCTACAGACCAATACGGTAACTACTCATTCTTCCTGGCCTCGGGCTTGTACCTTGTACAAATAACGCCGCAGACTGGCTTGACTTATTCCTACTCTGTCTCAGCCGGCGCAGGTTCAGGCGGAGCCGGCGGCACAGTTACCAGCGTCTCCGGCATTCAAGCCAATGGCTTCCTGGTGTCTGTAACGAACCCAACAACGACTCCCGCTATCTCAGTAGCCACGGCTCCTGGTTTCTACCTACCTACGTCAGCAGATCAGACCAACTGGAACGGCAAGGTGAACCGTTCGGGCGACACAATGACTGGCGCGCTCGTCCTGCCCGGCGATCCTATCTCACCCCTACAAGCCTCAGACAAGAACTACGTTGACACGGGCGTGAACTCGGCGCTGTTGGCAGCCTCTACAGCACAGACCCAGGCCAACCTAGCTCTCTCGATCGCTAATGCTGCTCAGCCACTCAGCCAGAAAGGCCAGCCCAATGGCTACGCTCCGCTCGACAACACGACACGCGTGCCTCGTATAAACCTGCCAACCTCAATCGCCTACACCGACGTGGCCAACACCTTTGTGCCGTTCCAATTCTTCAACAATAGCATCAACGTCATAGGCACGACTACGACAGACACGCTCGCTGCTGGTCCAGGACACAACATCAAGATAACTTCGTTCCCGAGCAGCACCTCAATCGGCTGCTTGACGTTCAACGGCATCTGCGGAACAGGAGTCAACGTAGGCCTCACGTACACCACAGGCACACCTGACAGCTTGTCTATCACCTATGGCAATGCGGGAACTTTGACCATCGCTTCTGCCGGCTCCAGTCCTGTGCCGAACGCCGTTACGTTTGCTCCTACAGGAAACGTGGCTGCACCTGGCCTATTCGGCGGCGGCACTGCTCTGCAAGCTGGAGCCACAGTAACCAACACCACTCTTCTGCAATCAGGCCTCAACTGCAATCCAACTGCTTTTAGCAGCACCTGCAGAACCAACGCCGGCACATGGAACTCTCAGTTCAGCTCGGCCGGAGGCGTTGGAGCCTTAGGTTCCATAACGTTCAATGGTTCTGGAAATCCTATTTACGTTCCGCCTGCCAGCATGTTGTGTATGGCTACAGGCCGGACTGACGCCAACAACTATGCTGGGATTGACGTAGTCGTATCAGGCAGCTCGACCACGACGCTGACTTTCAACTTAGTCAACGCTTCGGCGAATACCCCTGGCGCGATTCTGACTGTGAAATATCTATGCACCTGGTAGTTGGCAGCACTGCTGCAATCAAATTTAGGAGACCTGACGATGAAACTTACTATGCGCTTCCTGGCCCTTGCCCTTGCCATACTGATGATTTCTGCTACAGCTTCAGCGCAGACTCCCGCGCCGGTTGGGAGTTATGTAAACTCCGGCTCAGGCTGGACGCCGTTGCTGGGCACTGCGACTCAGGGAGCGCTGGCGTTCAATCCGCCACCGGCCGCGTTGTATGTGTTCAATTCGAGCTTGGGCAAATGGGTACCATGGCCGGGGACATCGGGCGGAGGCGGATCAGGCACGGTCCTAAGCTTTTCTGCAAGCAATCTCACGCCTTTATTCACCACATCTGTCGCGACGGCTACTACGACTCCCGCGCTCACGTTTACCCTAACCAACGCTCCAGCTAACTCCGTGCTAGGAAACCCAACTGGAACTGTCGGAACTCCTAGTTACACATCTTCACCTGTAGTAACTTCAATAGGCATCCTCGGTACTTCGACTTCGAGTCTTCCTGGACCGTTGTCGATTACTGATGGCACGACTGCTACTGGTTTATCTTACGGTTTCTCTCACCTAGCCGCGGGTCTGCCTGCTGGAGGATCTCTCGCCTGGGTAAACGGTCAGACTAACTCTAACGGCAATTCCATGGTGATCAACTGGAACCAAACAGCAAGCACAGCTACGAATAATTGGTGCTTATCTATATGGGGTATGGCAGCAACATGCGACCTGCAGGGATATCTGAACGGTAAGCTCGTAGGCTTACGGAATACATTTGATGACGGTACAGGTGCTGCGACTTTTGTTGGGAACGTAACAGCTCCAACGTTCAATGGAACCGTCCCTACTGGGCAGTTTGCTTCGTCCAGTCGTATCAGCCCGATCGCTAACACCAACGGCTTGATCGGTGAGTATCATCTCACAGAAGCTTCCGGCGCGACTACAGGCATCGACTACTCAGGCCTTGGCAACAACGGAACCTACTTCGGCACACCGACACTCACAGGCACGGTACTCGGTGGTATGACGTCTGCGGGTGCGGGTGGTATGGATTACCCAAACTCTTTCAACACAACTGCAGTTACCATATCCAATTACGTATGCTTGAACGCATTGGCTGCCACTAGCGCTACGCTTCCATTGCTAGTCGGGGGCTTGATAAGCTCTACAACTCCTACGTTCACCAATCTCCAGGCTTTCGGTTTGATGATGAACTCAGTAAACAGCACTGTGTTGGCTAACGTAGTAGGCGTAGGCAAATATGATACAACGCCAGCTGTCTATAACGGGACGGCAGCTCCCACAATTGGAGCGCAGTCTACTGACGGTTGCCATCTGATCAGCTGGCGGCGCGGCACGACCAATGACCAACTGTTTATAGACGGTAGTGAAGTGTCGAGCTATTTTGCGCAAGGCACTGGCACTGTAGCCCAGACCCCGGCCACAGGCAGCCTATCATTAGGCATGCCTCATTACGCAACGCTTCCTAACGCGGCCTTCGCATTTCCCTATCCGGTTTACTTCAGCTTTGTCTTCAACCGTGCTTTGACTGCGGCTGAAATCCAGACTCTCGCAGGTTCCGCGCAATCCTATGCGCAGTTCCGCGGCATCATAAAAACTCCGACTAACTACGTTGATGCGGGTAACCAAGTTCTATATGTGGGCGACTCGATCACTGTTGCCATCAACACCGCGACTCCTTGGCCAAGAATGGTTTCGACTGTAAACGCGCCAACGAACACGCCGTATATTCCTGTGACAGCAGGGCTGCCTGGCTCCGCGAACAACATCGGAACCGCAAGCTGGCAGATACAAAATATGATTCAAGAATGTCAGTCGCGGGGCTATGGTTCGATGAATCCCAATAGCGGTTCTACTATAGTCATTTGGGGTGGAACAAATGATCTTGGGATAGGAACTACGGCAACGCCGGTTGTGACGTATCAGCGGCTGCGCAGACTCGTGCAATGTTACAAGTCTGGTCCACACCAGCCTCGCGTTTTTGTTATGACTATGATTAGTCGCACTGGCAACGGCAACGGTGGTGTAGCTCTAGACACTCTGAAGAATCAGTTCAATGCATTAGTCCGGCAAGATTATGCCGGAGCCGATGGCCTGATCGACATCGCTAGCTTTCCAGGCTTAGGCGCTGACGGCGCGTTTGCCAATCCAACCTTGGTTTGTGCGGGAGCAGCTTGCTTTCAAGCCGATGGTGTTCATCCAGCAACTCCAGCACAGCAGATCATCGCTACCTATGTCGCTAACTATCTGAACTGGGCTGATGCTAAGACGAATGGCACTAACCCGATCTTGGTCACGTCAGCGACCTATACGAACCCGGTGGGTGACACGGCCGTCAACACAAACCCAACGAGCACGACGCAGAACATAACGCTGCCGAGCGCGGTCGGACTAATCGGGACTGATCGGTACTTCTCGAACGTGCAGACTTCAGGCACGAACACTGTAACGTTGACTGCAGCTTCAGGCGAGAACATCGACGGCAATCCAACTTTAGTGTGTGCCAATGCTACTAAGTGCTTGCTGAAGTCTGTACTGGGAGCTACACCAGGCTTAGCTACCGGCCAAGCAGCTATCGCAGCCGGCGCTCATTGGGAACAGTTCGGATTCTCTGGCGGTGGAAGTGGAAGTTCAGGCAACGCAACCTCGATCTGGAATATACCAGTTAGTGCTACACCTCCGACAACTGGTCAGTTGGTTGGCTATGACGGAACAAGTATTGTCGGCGTCAATGCTACTGGCGGAACGGTTCCAACGGGCACGGGTTTTGAGCATGTTACAGCAGGTGCACAAGACGGTGCGGCGCGAGCAGTCAACTTAGCTTCAGCTGATGTCACGGGAGTATTGCCTATAGCTAATCTGCCAGTGGGCGGTAACACCACCGCAGGCATCCTGCAATGCGACGGAACGACCACAACCTGCGCTGGCGGTTTGATAACAGCTACAGGTTCAGGTGGGGGCGGTGCAGGGCTCGCAGCCAATACCTTCACTGGCATCCAGATCATGCCATCACTACAAGACACCCCAGTCAACGACACCGGCTTGGTAAACGCCGCAGTCGTCGCAAACACCTCTGTCACGGCTTTGAGTGCTGGAGAGATTCTTACCTTCATTCCAGTAGCCACAAACACTACGGGCACGCCAACACTCAACGTAAATAGCCTTGGAGCAAAGGTTATCACTAAACTTGGCAATGTGGCTGTCGTTGCAGGCGACTTAGTAATCAACTCTATAGCTGTAGTGGTTTATAACAGTGCCGGTAGTGGCACCTGGCAACTCTTGAACCCTGGCACATTGGCATCTTTGAATGCTAATCAGTCATTCCAGGGTACTCAGACATTCAGCACTTTGAACTTTACCTCGGTGCTGCAAAAAGGTGGAGTCGGAGTATTCCCAGTAACTCGCTGCGTTGCTTCAACATCAACAGCAACGACAGCGAACTGCTCGGCTACAGGAACGACAACGACAGGAGTTTGCGTTGCATTCCCAGCGAACGCTATTGCGGTCACGCTCAATACGACCAATGCACCTTTCGTCACGGTACCAACAACGAATTTACCAACGCTTACGTTTGCGTCGGCAGCGACCGCAGGGGCAATTTACAACGTAATGTGCACGCCTAACTAAGGAGATTAAAATGCCTCAAGCACCAATACCGGTCATTATCGCTAATATTCGTTTACCTCAGAACCCTGCAGATGGAAGCATAGTCTTCTCAACTCCCAATGCAGGGTTATATCGACTTAGTGGGTATCTTTCCATTGCGGTTCAAGATATAGCGCTACCTGACGTAACCTTTGATCTTTTAGCTGTATTTACTGATAATAATGGAACGCGGGGAGATGGTATTGATGGAGGACCTGTGCACATAGCACAGGCAAGTTCTAGGGCCACACCCGCAAGCCAAGGTACGCAGAATGCTGATTTAGAGGCTGGATTGGCTTCGGTCAATTTCACATTTTATCTACATAGCAATGTTGATGGACTTTCCCTCTCGATAGTTCCTAGCGGTCCTACTACAACGGGATACGTCTTTGTAGGCGTAATAGAGTCCTTATGGGAAATTGATCTAAACCCCTAATGAACGCAACCGCCGCGCTCAACTTTTCAACACGCACCGATGTAGCTCCAGTAGTTTCTGGTGCCACGTTCCAAATTACGTGCGATATTTAGACCGGATAACCTAGTTGGGTACCTGTATGTCGCAGGTACCCTTCCAGGGGTAAACGGCCATGTTCAAGCCAACGCACTACTTGCTTCACTTTTGCTCTCTTCTCTGTCCGATATCGATGCTTATGTTCGTAGGGCGATGTGCTGCTCAGGTTACGCCTTCTAGCGCAGCGGCTTATGTCAATACAGGCTCCGGTTGGACTCCACTGCTCGGCACAGCCACAGTCGGTGCGGTCACCTACACCCCAACCCCAACAGCTCTTTTCTTCTACAACAACACTCTGGCTAGATGGGTCCCATGGGACGGCACAGCCCAAGGCGGCAACCCAGGCACAGTGACCAACGTGACCGCAGGCAACCTGCCGCCGCTGTTCACTACTGCCACCTCAAACCCTACTTCAACTCCGTTCACCTCGTTTACGCTAACACCTCAGGCCGCACGCTCCGTCTTCATGAACAACACAGCCGGTACTGCAGTTCCAGCTTTTACTGCAGTCCCAGCATTCACCGGCGGCAGCATAACCGGCATGACCTCAATCTCGACAACCTCGCTAACCACGCCCGCTGCCACGATCACTGGCGGATCTATCAACAACACCATCATCGGTGCGACTACACCAGTCAATGCCACCTTCGCAGCCGAAACCGCCACCCAGAACATAGCTCCGATTCTGCGCACTGGAACTCCCTCCAACTCCGACGTAGCCGGCCAGCTCACTATAGCCACCGGCCAGACCGATTCACCTACCTACACCTTCCTCGGCGGCGCGCACACGCGTGTCTGCTTTGTCTCCACGCAAACCCTCTCAGCAACCACTGTAGGGAACGTCGGCCTCATCGTTCCCATAGTCACAGCAACAACAATCCAGGCTGAAGTGGGCACAGCCATAACCGGCTCTGCTGTTGTCGTGGGGTATCACTGTGACGGTCTATTCTAAGCTCTATCTTGCTTCACTTCTTTGCCTTGCTCTCGGTTTTACAGTTCCAGCCTCAACCCAGCAATCCCTGACTGCGGTTCGCATTGCTAGCGGCAGTACCGCTCTAATCGCCGGCGAAGTCGTTCAGAACGTTCCCTGTGCTCCGATCTTCTGTGTTATTCCGTATCCTGGGACTGGATCGATTAGTGGCATAATCCTCCAGGGAGGCAACCCCGGTGACTTCGTTTACATGGCGATCTACGGCTCGGCTCCGACGTTGTTCGACAACACACCAGTACTAAACGAGATTGCTATAGCCAGCACAACTACGCCCGGTACCCTTCACTCATCCGGCTTTACTTCACTCTTAGACATCCCTTGCACAACTCCTACCTCTGGCCGGATCATTAGTGTCAACTCGCCTACGAATGGATTGACCAACATTCTCACCCCCGGCTATGTCGGCCATCTGATCACGCCCGGTTGCGCTGACTCGGCCGCCTGGATATCATTCATTCAAGCGAATCAACTTACGTCAGCTGGGCCTACTGGTCCGGCTGGGCCAACCGGAGCAACAGGCTCCGTCGGCCCTCAGGGGGTGCAAGGTGCCACAGGTCCTAACGGTTCAACTGGAGCTACAGGTGCTGTCGGGCCCATCGGCCTCACGGGGAGTACAGGGCCTACAGGTCCACAGGGCAGTGTTGGTAGTACTGGACCCAGTGGACCTACAGGCGCTACAGGACCAACTGGCCTCACTGGCAGCGCAGGACCCACAGGCGCGGCTGGCCCCCAAGGTCCTACCGGGAACACCGGACCAAATGGCAATACCGGGGCTGTGGGAGCTACGGGTGCAAACGGGGCTACCGGTGGTGTTGGCCCAGCCGGACCCACAGGAGCCACCGGTAGCATCGGTCCCGTAGGAGCTACAGGAACTCAAGGCCTAACCGGCCCGGCTGGCGCAGTTGGCCCTCAAGGCATTCAAGGCGCTGTAGGTGCAGTCGGCCCGGTTGGCGCTATTGGTCCGGCAGGCGTAACTGGCCCGGCTGGAGTCCTTTACTACAACTCAGCCGGCGCGATAGCCAACATGAAATGCTTCCAGTCGGGAGCTTTTACGACGACCTCTACCGGTACTTGGACGATGAGTTTCGGCGCGGCTGGGATCACCACAGTCCGCTCGATCCACGTAATGCCGATCTCGCCCGCCACAACCAACGCTACAGACCAGTACGTCGCTATCGTGAACCCGCTATCCGGCAGCACGATATCCGGCAAAGTCGTGTCCGGCACTGGCATTCTCCTCCTCGGAGCTTCCTCGCTTGTCCCGCTTACGACCACAGCCATAATTTACGTGGAGCTATGTGGCACCTAACATTTAGGTGACCAAAGTTACATTTTCCCATCAAACTCTATAGGCTAAAGCCGACTGCTGTTGGTAAACTTTGCCTGTTGCGCTTGCTTTGCTTTGTACTTCGGCTTCACCTGGATCAACCCTCCTTGGCTAAGTAATATGGCAGGCTGCAATGCCGGAGGATACACCTATAGGTTTGGGAGAACAGTCTATGTCACCGCCGACATCATTTGCTGAGACCATGCGGCTCCTGGGAGACCTTGGAGGGCGTGTGAAAGACCTAGAGGACATGGTAGAGATTCACGACAAGAATCTTATCCGAGGCTTCGACTCTCAAAATCGTTCCGTCGTTGACCGCCTGTTGAATCATGACAGGGAGATCAAGGAAATGAAGGATGATATAGCAGGAATCAACGGATGGGGTAAGAAGATCGTGTGGCTGTTGCTGTGCCTGATCATAACCACGATCTGGGGCATTATTCTGATGCTGGGTAAGGGAGTGCATCTCGGGTAGGCTGGATCAGGAGGATCGTTCCTCGCTGACCCAGCTCCCTAGTTACTCGTCGTCTTCCTTATCCTCTTCAGCCTCGTCGACGACTACAACCTCGTCCTCGATCAGACCTTCAGGTTCCTGCTCAACTACGTTGCCGCTATGAGGCGGCCGGGGCGGCGGACCGCCAGTGTCATCCATGCGCTGAACTGCTTGCTCCATCATCTAGGTTCTCCTTCTTAGGCTTAGGTGCCCTGGGCCTAAGGATATAACACCAAGACAGGACGCATAGCAAATTCATTGGGCGCATCAGACTGGCAGCCAGGCTCGGCCATTGCTTCTCTTCACAGCTGACTAGGGTTACGTACTCGATAGTTTTGGGGACCAGGTAAATGCCAATCGTCCAGGCAACCGCAGGCAGGATCTTCCTGGTCTCGGCGAACGAGGCTGCCAGCAGCAGCAGATTGAAAACGCCAAAACCCCAGAACAGATTCCAATGCAGCAGATAGTTATTGTGATGATAAGCCCAGGACTCAATAGGCGTCTCGATCACGCGACAGATGATCAGACCGGTTAGGAACGGGATCAAGGTTTGGAACTTGCGCTTGAACACGATCCAGAGGAACAGGCAGTGTGCAGAGAATGTAACGGCTAGCCAAAAGTTATCCATAGAAACATGCTATAGTTCTAGCCCGCTTGTGGGAAGATAATAACGACTGAGCTGCGCTCGGCGCACGCACGGAGGTAACTGCTGATGGCAACGCCTACGCCGACGTACTTGGACGAGAGCTATCACTGGCTGACTAACTGGGAGACACCGATAGCCTGGCTGTACCTTGACATCAAAGGCTGGGTGACAACCGCTATCGGCCTGCAGGTTGTGTCAGCGCTGGCTGCACTCAATCTCAAGTTCATGTCTCCCGACGGCAGCCGGCCGGCGACTCCCGCAGAAATAGAGAATGACTATGCCAGGGTCCGAGGCATGCCTTATGGCCAGCAGTTCGGGGCTAAGTTCTATAAGTCAGCTACGAGCCCACTGCTGCCGGATGTGGAGCAGCATAGGTTATTGGTCAGCCAGGTCAACTCCTGCGAGACGGATCTCAGGCGGATCTATCCAGGCTACGACTCCATGCCGGATCCGGCCAAGATCGCGCTGATCGACATGCGGTACAACCTCGGCCCGGTCAAGCTTGCGCCGCCTAAGTACCCCTTGTTCAATGCTGCTGTGGCTAAGCGGGACTGGCTGACCGCATCCCAACAATGCGCTCGGAACGTCAACGATAAAGGGTTCGCTGAGCGTAACTTATGGACCAAGAATGAGTTTCTAGATGCATCCATTGTTGCACCTCTGGAGGTACCAAATGCCTGATGAAGTGAAGTCTTCCCTGCCTGCTGCCGCTACGCCAACGCCTGTGACCGTTGAAACCATCACCACGACCACGACGATCCCAGCTACGGCTATCGCTGTAGCCGCAACCGCGTCATCCTTCAAAACCTTCCTGACCAAGCATCTGCTGTGGATCAAGACCTGGGTCACAACTCACGGTGGGTTTACGCACGTCGGCACCGTAGCCATCCTCGGCTGCGGTTTCGGCTATACATTCTTTCCACCGTTCACTCACATGTTCGATTGGATCTGGTCGATCCTGCCGCACTGGCTCAAAGAGATCGGACTGACGACGGCTGCGTTCTATGCCTGGATCAGGAATCCTCGTACTAAGGCCGCCTGGAAGGCGCTGGTGGCTAGCCAGACGACGCAACACGCTCCAGACGGCTCGTTGGTCACTACAACGACTACAGTCGCTCAGGCACCGCCTGCTGTGGCTGCGGCGATCGCTGCTGAGCTGCCCAAGCCGCCAATAGCTCCACTGCCACCAGCTCCGCCTACTGTCTAGGCATGAACCAGCATGCGCAGAAAATAACCTGCAATGCCTCCAACCAGGAACACAATATAAACCACAGCTATAGCTATAATCGTTGGCGGGTTCGACCCTATATCTTCATCGTCCCAGTGGCTAGTCGAGTCGTATAGAGGATCCAGCATGCCGGTTGCAGGCTGAACCCGAGGCAGATGAGGGTTAGACATAGTGGTACCTCTTGCAGTGAGTAGGGGATTAGAATAGCTCATCGGCTGCGACCTCAGCTATCACTTTGGTAACTTTGGCGGAGTCCGCTTCGGACGAGCCGACGTTCGACCAGAAAGCAGCATCATCGCCACGTTCATGATGGAACTCGCCAGGTTGAAGTTGTAGGGAGGCTGTGCTGGCGCAAGGTTCTCCAGGTTGAGCCGAGCAAACTCGGCATGCGATTTCAAGTGCGGTCATACATAATCCAACGAAGAATTCCAATGAAAAAGGCCACCCGGTTATCAGGTGACCTTCTTCGTGCTCTGGCAATTTCTCCGCCGGTCTCCTTTCGTATTGCAGGATAACTAGCTGAAGGAGGCCTGCGGCCTCGGCTAGAACTTAGGCAGTAGCTACGGGAGTTACGGCGACTGGCGCGACTGCTGCAGGCGGGTTGATAGCGATCCCGAGCTTCTTCAGATCGTCGATGACTGTGCTGTCCAGATCCTTGATGTCAGCCGCGATCGCGGTCAGCAATGCTTGCGTGGTCGGGCTAAACAACTCGCCTACACCCTGCTGGTACTTGCCCGAGCTGATATCAGCCACCGCAACACCTTCACTCGCAATCAGCTTCGTGATGTCATAGAAAACGGCCAGAACTGCAGCCAGAGTCTTGGGCGATACAGAGGTAATAACTTTAGCCACGGCGGACGCCTTTGTGAAGATGCTGATGAGGAAGTTTTCAGCCTTGGAAAGGCCAGAGATTACAGAGGTGAGAAAGCTCATTGGTTGGATCTCCTGGTGCGGTTGCGGGGTTGGCGGTGAAGTTGTGGGAACTGCTGCGAGATTGAGATACGGCATACTCGCTTCAAAGGGATTGACGTCGAACTTAGATAGCACATCCCCTGGAATCGCAAGGGACTTGGATGAGGAATCCGGGGAGCTCATCGATTTTGGAGACAAAACACCGAATTGGGTTAGTCCGGGGAAGGTTCTTGTGGCGAGAGTTTTTGGGAGCGCTGAAAGGGTGGAGAACCAGGACGATAGCTTCGTCAGGGAACTTGGCAGGTTTGTTGATTTCGCGGCTGGCATTTCGTAGATCCTCTAGAGTGCTGATATCGAATCTCGGCATGGCGGAATAATACTCCCTTCGGTTAGTGTTGAATTTGTCGACCCAGTTTGTTCAGTTCCCAGACTCTGCCGGCCCAGACGCTTTCCTGGTGCTTGGCTGGAATGTACTTATCGCTGGGCTCCTCACCAGCAATGATCCGCTGTACGTATTCCGTGGCATCCAGCAAAGCATGCCAGGCACAAAACCCTTCATCAGACTTAGGATGAGATGACTCCAGGCATTCTGCCTGCTGGCAGCGTCCGTGTTGGTCACAGCAGCCTTCCGTGTATCCGGCTTCGTCATCAGCGTCATAGCGGTGCTCGCATAAGCGGCAAACAGCTTCACTGGTTGAGATCCCACTGCTTGGTTCAAGTCTTGTCTCGGCATATGTTTGGATGATCATGGTTGGCTAGAAGCCTCAAAGGTCTAGAGGTAAGGTAGCTCAAGTTGAGCTAAGTGTCAAGTGGTTTCTTCTAAACCGATGAGGCTAAAACCTCCTGCGGAATCTTGATCTCTTTCAGGTCAGCCCAGGTAGCTCCAACTGAGCACTCAACATCAACTTGCAACCCTTCTGGTGCCAATACTGGATCGATCAATACCTTACTCGGAGCATTCAGCACAGGATACATCTCAGCGATATGCTGTGGCATCAACTCCGGCTCAACCAGAAACACAAACGAGTCATGCACAGTGTTGACCATCTCCCACTTTTCCAGCAACCCTTTCCTGTCCATCGCCTTCATGCATTCTCGGATGTTTCCGAATGCCGAACTAGCCGGCAAGAACGCAATCGCCTGTTCAGACTGCTCGCCGGGAGCCCAGCCACCGCGACCGTCCGGTGTATAAACCTCATACAACCAACGTATCGCTCCAAACCGGTTACGCAGAAACTGTTGCTTATGCGCCAGCTCCCTAATCTGATTCTGCCACCTGAAAACCTCAGGAAACAGATCCTTGATCAGGTTCATCAGGTTTTCAGCTTCCTTGAGATTAGCGAACGACTCGCGGTTCATATCATAGAGCTTCTTTACGCCTAGACCAAAGCCAATGCCTAAGATACTCGGCTTGGCTTTCTTATCCCGGATCACCTTCCGCGCATCGTCAGACTTGAACCATTTGAATTTCGCCAGCAACTCTTCGTCAGACTCCGAAAACAAGTTGAATGCATTCCAGTTCTTGTTGAAGTGGCCGGCTACGAAGCTGTGCATGTCTAGCCGAGCCAAGCGCATATAATTTGCTGACTGAGCTTCGAATCCTGTAGTGAGCACGTGATAAGCCTTGAAATCCCACTCAACCATCTGCTTAGTGCCAGGATGCCGGATCATCGACCTGACGGCCTTAGCAAGCCTGCCATGCTTCGGCGCGTTCTGCGTATTTGGATTGCGTGAACTCAACTGCATTGTTGCCGTGTCAAACGTAAAAGTGGAATGTACTCTGCCATCAGCATGCGGCTTGAAGCCTTCGATATAGGTTCCGCGCATCTTGCCCAGTTCCCGGCACTCGATCACCTTCGTATAGAAATCGTCGCCGTGCTTCGAGCTCAGCCTGACTAGTTCTGTCTTGTTTGTGGTTTCGCCGCCGCCTTTCTTAGTCGGGACTTTATGCCCACGGAACCGCATGTAGTTCATGAGCTGTTGTGATGAGTTCGGAGAGAACTGATAGACACGGCACCAGAGAGTTTTGCCTTCAGTTTTCAATCCGTTGTCCAGTTGTTGTTGCCCAAACACACGCTGGTCGAAGAAATAACTTTCGCCAGGCTCTTCTTCGCCTTCTTCGTTCTTGGTCGGTGGATCAAAGAATTTAGTTGAGCGGATCAGTTCCCATTCATCAGGTTGTAGACTCGCGTAACGTGATGCGAATGCTATCTTGCTCGCTTCGGCTATTGCCTTCTTCGTCGGAGCCTTGCCAGGCTTCACGCCTTCGACTTCAGGGATCATGGTAGGCCGTAGCTCTTCCAACAACTCCTTTACCCGCGCAGGCATTCCTTTATAACCTTCTTTGGGAGTCAGCTTCCGGGCCTCATCGGGAAACTTATCATCCAGGTAAACCATCAACTCGGTTTGGACTTCTTCAAAATCCTTATCGAGAGCTATCCGCCGCTCATCGTCTACAGGCAGGCCACGGTCTTCCATGTCAGCAAGAATCGGCCGCACGTCTTGTACCATCGCTAAGTAACCAGCTGCCTGACGCTGCGGGTTTTCATTGTCAAACCAGATCTGACGGTCTTCCATTGTTTTGCGCATGACGATATACAGCCGTAAAGCTGCGTCTACGTCAGCAATGCCGTATAGCTCTAGATTGGAGCCATTGAAATGCTTCCATGGGAAAGGGAACTGCGTGAACGACGAGGCATACTGCAGATGCGCGGGCAGATCCGGCTGCCAGTAATGAAACATCTGCATCGTATCATGACTAACACCGCTCAGTTGGAGGTTGGCGCGGCTACCAAAATCACGCTCACCGACAGCTCGCATTACCTTTTGATCGAACAGCCAGGAGTTGTGTCCGACTTTAGGCAGCGCGAGCTTCATCAAGAACCGGGCAGCGTGAATGTAGTTCCCTTCCCAGGGCATGGCGATGCCGGTGCCGGGTTGAATGCTAGCTTGAAACAACCTGATCTCGGTGTTCGTGTAGCCATCGCTTGCATCTTCGTCGAGTGAGTCGGACTCGTGTGTTTCTAGATCCCACGACAGCGCCAGCAGATCCGCTGCTTTCATGTCTGGGGTTTGTGCTGCATAAGCTTCTGACTTGGCTTTGATGTCTCGGCAGAAGATGTCTAGGTCGCGCAGGTTCGGCTTGAGTTGGTAGCGCAGGTTATATTTCGCTAGCCATGTCTCAGCAATCTGCTGATAGAACTCTGGCGGAGGTGACCCGAACGGTTCGTTGTTATCAGGGTTCTCAATCCATTTGATCTCGGCTCCAGCGAAATCAGGTAGGTCGAGAATGAACGACTTATCTTTTCCTGTGCGGATGTTGACAGCGCGTTGAATGTCTCGGCAAAACACGCCCATGAGATGTGTGCTGCCGCGCCGAATGAACGAAGGGTGGTACGTTGGCACGACCAGCAGATCCTTGATGCCTGCCGCCTCGCAGAACTCCGGCAGCGCGCGGAATACATAGCCACGCATATGACTAATCGTGCGCTTCTCGCCTGAGATGCCGGTGAGCGTGCGGAAAGCTACATTACCTAATGCTACGACAACCTTAGGCTGGAACTTGGTCAGGAATGCTTTGAGGTTAGCCGAGCACTGCCTGATAGCTTCCTGCTCGTAGTACATGCCATCGAGCAAATTATCAATCGGCCTGCAGCGAATGATGTTAGTGATAGCGAACTGATCGCGTGTGTAGCCTAGCCTACGTAGCGACCGTTCGAGCACCATGCCTGCAGGCGCATAAGGACGGAATGGCAGGAGATCCTTCTGTTCCTTCTCGCCTGATGCTTCACCGACGATAGCAACCCCCAGCAAACCCAAACCTTCAGGTTGACTGAAGTCGTTGCCATGAGAACACAACACGCAAGATCCACAAGACGAAGGTTTGGTCCGATACATAAGCAGGTCAGCTTTCAAACGTACAAGGGCTAGGCCGTCTACGTTAGCACGGCTTGAGTGTTGATGGAAAGTTGTGCGGGCCGCGGCTGTTAGTACTTCTTACCGTTCTCTTCCAAACGGCTTGCTGCTTTGTGATCCAATCTCTCTCGGTTATAAGCCATCTTCTCCTCGAAAGCGCCGCCCAGGTCCAAAGGCTGACCGTTGAACTTGATCCCGCCTGCGATATCGAAGATGCGAATCAGTGCGTCCGCGAGTTCGACTTCGACCATAGGCCTGCCGATAATGTGATCGTCGTATAGACTCTTGCGATGGCCTTCCATAGCCTCGGAGATCTCGGACACGACTAGCATCAGCATCTCGCCGACGTTGCGATCCAACGGCATGTTTGTATATAGATCCGACCACCAGCCAACTGCTACGTTGCGTTCATGCACGAGCTGGACTAGACGCGTAATCGCATAACCCGCATCGTGTTCCTCGATCTCACGGTCACTTGGAGTTGCTTCAGCTACTCCCCAATCATCTGCGTCCAATGCCATTACTCTACCCCCTCAGTTACTTTCTCGAACATCTCTGTTCGTGCTAAATCAACAGCCTTCTGTTCACGTTGTAAAGCTTTGCGTGCCTTCTTCAACTGCCGACCCGTCAAACCTTCAGGGTTCTTACTCTCGGCACGCTTGATTGGCAGGTTCATCCCTGGCCGCTTCGGGTTGTCACGCGTAAACGTCTTGTTGAATGCTGACTGAACGTGCTTGGCGCGTGGCTCAGTGCGGACGCGACGATGAGCTTGTGGCGGGGCCTCAGCCGTCCAGTCCGGCAGCTGGTTAGGATTAGGCATGCTGTTGCGCTCGATGCCACCGTACGTTGGCCAGAGATGCGGTGGAACGTCTAGCAGGTGAGCTGGGATGCCATCTTCAGCTTCAGCCTCGACTGCTTCAGCCTTCGCATCAATCACAACTGAACTCTTAGCTTCATCTTCAACAGCCTGATCGTGCGTGTAACTGTCCGGGCTCACAAGTCCTCTTTCAGTATCCATCATGTCTTGGTGGTGATCGTAGACGATCTGTTTTTGTAACTCAGTAATAGAGGTGACCATCTGCTGACGGATGTACTCAGCTACGTTTTTATCCTCGATCGTTTCCAGAACGACTAGTTTCTGCGGATCGATTCCAGCCACTTCATGTTCCGCCATAGATTCCTCAGCTTCCTTTTTGCAGGCGTCGTGCCATGCCAGTGTAGTCATGCCCGAGCTGCGATCTTTTAGTTTGAGTTCGCTATGCTTCATAGTTCAATTCACTGTGACATCGTGGCGTTTTACAACTCCATGTGGATAGACGCCCTTCCAGAGTTCTATAGCCAGTTCTAACTTATCCGCCGACACATTCAGCGAGGATATAAATTGTGCATACGCTTCGCCCTCAGTCACATCGACTGTTTCAAACTCAAGGCAGCAAGAACATTCCCGAGGGCGAACGTGCAGGATTGTCTTACGTTCAGCTTCAGCTATAGCCATCGAAGCACCCTCGGATCAATCCTGCACTTGTCACGCACGTCATCTGGTCGGCCTATAATCCGTAGACCCTCGATCGTCCTGCACCGAGACAAACTCACATACGTCATCGCAGGACTCTTCATCATCCAATCGCGCATGTCGATCTGTACGCGATCCAGCGACAACCCCTGAGCTTTGTGGCATGTCGTGGCATACGCCAACCGGATTGGAAAGTACTCCAGCTGCCCCGATACATATTTCCTCGCGTTGCATCGATAATGCGCTTGTGGAATATACCCACCCACGTCATCACGCAGATTGATATCAATCTCACCTGTCATGTCATCCGGCTTGTCCTTGGTCTCCACAGCCCGGATAATAGCTGACACATATACAATCCGGTTATTGCGAGCCAGCTCTACCATTACCTGTGGTGGCGCACCATTCTGACTCGGCTGAATGCCTCGCACGTGACCGCAGTCTCCGTTGGCATACTCTAGATCCTGAAAGCCGTTGTACTTGTTGACCAGCAGCATGACATAAGCACCTTCGCGGATTTTAGTCTGTACTGGAATGTTCTTCCATTCCGATCTTTCGCGGCCCCAGCGGCGTGACGGCAGTCCAATCAACCTTCCAGGCAGCTTCATCAACGACGCCTCGTTGAACCGGTCCACTTGTTCGTTCTTGCCTACGATTGTTGTGCCGTCGAAGTTAGAATCTGAGGTCCCGGCAAACGTGACTCCAGCGGAAACGAGTGCGCCAGCGGCCATGTCGCCTTTGCCCTGGCGTGCGTAGTTCAAGGCTGCCAGGTATCGCTCGTCCGACTGCCGCCACACCTTTGTCAGCTTCAGTGTGTTCTTATCGAACCGCTTCCATGACTGGGCATCGAAAGCCCATGGCGTCGGCATCTTGACTTTGCTGCCGGGAACACGCGGTTTGTCTGGAATAGCAGGTAGCTGACAGAAATCGCCAGTCAGGATCAGGCCAATCGTTTTTTCGCGGTAAGCCAGGTTCTGATTGACGTTATCAAATATCTTGACAATCAGATCCAGGGCCTCATGACTGAGCATACTGACCTCATCAATCACAACGTTCTTGTAGCCTTCGCCAACGATCTTTTTGAGCTTGCCTTGTGCGCTGCCGCTGATGTAGGCGTCACGGAGCGAATCGGTATCTCGAAAACCCAGCAGAGAATGAATCGTGGCCGCGTTTAGGTTGATAGCCGATATACCGGTTGTGGCCGCTAGCACTGCATAACTGGCATCTTCAGCGATCCTTTGACGGAGGGTATACGACTTGCCAGAACCCGCACACCCCGTAATAAAACTGCATTCGGTTTCTCGTAGCGTGCCTTGCTGTGGATCGAACGAGGTCGAACCATCGCCGTCTTCGTCGAAGTTGATGTAGAGGTCTTCGGTAGAGGCTTGCACCGCACTGACTTCGTCTACAGCTACATCAGCCAAGGTCAGGTTCAGAGCCGGATCGTGAGGCTGTGCTGCAGCTACTTCAGCAGGCTCATCATCGTGGTATAGGTCAAGATCGTAATCGTTAGGCATTTGGGAAATCCTCTGGGTTGAACTTTATGTCTTCGTCTGTTATATCTACGTCTTGGCCTTCATCAGGGCGATTGCCGCCGTTGTGTATCCAAGCTTCCCATTCAGCACGTTCTTGCTCGGCTCGGTTTTCCAGGAACCATCGCTGGCGGTTCGAGACAGCACCGTGCTCAGCCTTGCTGATAACCTTCAGGTTACGCCAGTCGCAGTCGAGCTTGTCCGCATTTCTATGATCCACATCTTCATCAGGCAGTAACTCCCGGCCCAGCATCGCCTCTGCAATCATGATATGAACTCTACGGTCTCGATGCTTCCCGGCCTTGATCACCAGGTAGCCTTTTTTGTCGACGCTGACTCCGCCTGCGAATTTAGCCATGGCTGAATCAGTCCACCTTCTCGTTGAGGTCGCGCAACCACCACAACTGCTTGACCGATATTGTCAGGCGTCCTGTAAGCTCCAGTGTATCGACTAGCTCAGATACAAAGATTCGGGCATTCATCGACACTCCTGGAACGTATTCGCCTGAATGCATCAGGTGGACCATTGTGTCGCCGATCCGGTTCAGAATCCTGATAGCTTCGGATTCCCTGTCTGCTGCAGACTGCGCTGAGTCTTCGTCTATGTTGTTATATCCCACGCTCGTGCTCCGGGTCCGAGTTATAGAGGTGAGGCCTAGCCTTTAGGACTAGACCTCACTTCGGTTCACTTCATCAGCTTGCACACCACTGCTCGCCAATCTTGGTTACGCCTTAGGAAAGTACCCTGTAATGCGAACGTTCGCTCGCAGCTCCAGTTTGCCAATCGGCGAATCAACAACGATCTCAGGAATCGGGTTACCCTTGCTGTCTTGTGGGAACTTACGCATTCCATAAACCCGTGGAAACTTCTTTTTGTCCACGCCAGCGGCATACAGCTTGTCAGCATCTTCCTTGCTCACAGAACCTTCCCACTCGGTCTCGATGCGAAGTTCCGGTTCGCTCGCTACTGCATTGAAGAATGCATCGAGCAAGATCTTTGCATTGATACGAGCCGGAAGCTGTACGCCCAGGCAGGTAAGGATGCGCACGATCGGCACGCCACCGTTACGGGCAGGCAGCGTGCTGACAAACCGGTCAAAAACAACGAAGTTATCGAACGGAGCGCCAGGATCGATGATGCGCGCTTCGAGAGCCGTGAACGCATAGGCTTTGGCATTCTCGCCGGTGCCGGTGCGTACAGTGTGACGTACCAGCTCGCCGTTCGGTCCCTTGACGTCAATCTGCTTGATCTTGACGAGGTAAGTGCCGTCAGCAACTGGCGGGGGAGCTGCATATGGATCGATGTCAGAGTTGGTGTCGAACTCTGCCAGCAGCAGATTGGGATCGTTGAGGTCGACTACGACTACGTCAGCGAGAGATGCGTCGCCAGCCGTCTCTTCCATGTATACGGGTGATGCAAAATCAGTTGCGGGATTGGTAGCCATTGTTAGTGCTTCCTTTCGGTGCTGTTATGGCTCAGACAGGCTGAGCGGTGAGGGTTGGGTTGCCTAGTCTGAGCTGCTGACTGGCTTAGAGTTCAGCTACTTCAAACTTAGCCTTCAGCTCGCGCTGCAAATACTTGGCCAGGCTACGATCGTCTTCCTTAGCCTTTGCAGCGTAGTATGCATAAACATCAGCGTCCAGTGTGATCGAAACGGTAGTGTTCTGCTTTGGCAGCGATGTAGTTACTGAGGCTGTCGAAGCTGGTGTTGCGGTAATGCTTGTCGGTGCCGGTGCTCCAACTCCTACGACTTCATTCTCGGTTGTCATTAGGTTCGGTCCTTTCTTCAGGTTGATGGTTCTACTTCAGGTCAACGTTGACCAAGGCAGCACAGCAAGCAGCAGGTTCTCTGTCTCTGTCTTACTTGGTGGCTTTAGGAAGTGAAGCTGTGGCAATCGGTCCAGCCACAGTCACACGACCAAACTTTTTATCGACTTCAGCACGCCAGTCACCAGCGTCATCTCCTGAGGACTCGTTGAATGAGTCAATAGCTTCGAGATAGGTGTCGAGGCCATGGGACGGCGACGGCTCATAGTATCCGCCTGGAAATAGCTTCATCAGTTCGCCGACTTTCTCAGAGTCGATTCGAGGTTTCGCCGGGAACATGATTCCAGTGCTAGGGTCTGGATGCTTGACGAAGTACGTGCGGACTAGAGTCTCGACGACTCTGGTTTCTATTTTCTTCGTCGCGTCTTTGGGATCAGGGACCTGGATGAACTTCTCAACTGGGTAAGCTTCAGAGTGGAGACAGTCGCCGACCCAGGACGGAACGAGTGCGGTAGCCTTTTTGCCTGCGACCTGTGGCCCGTAGATCGTCGAGCGATCATCTTCTTCAGTACGTGATTCAAGTGCAGAGAACAAAACGTATTCAAGGGGAAGAGAGGTGAAGTTGGTGACTAGGGAATAGAGCTGGTTTTGGACAAAGCCATAGTGCGCTTTGCTGTTGCCGGCAAACGTTTCAGTGACTACTTGGCCTTCGACGACCACACGCTGCGAGAACGGACTAGTAGCTTCCTCGCCAGTCTTGATCTGCTGGTCGGCTAGATGCCGCATCAAGGCTTGGCTGATAGACGACAGACCTTCCACGAACAAGCCTCCGAACCGTGCCCAATCAATCGAGCGCAGGTTGGTTTTGCTGATTTCAGTCTCGCCGGAATCCTCAGGCCAGTAGCCCTGGCTTATCTTGCGCAGCACTGGCAGAGGGACTTGCGTGTTGCCGCGGTACGGAAGGATGATTCCACCACGAATCTCAGGCTCCATTGGTCCCCAGCCGCCGCCATCCAGACTGAATAGTAGCGTGGCTTTGCCAGTTTTCTTGTAGATGTACCTGGAGAAGTGCTTGCCTGCGGTCGATTTGAATGTGCCTGAGGCTCCATAGATGACTCCCGAACGTGCCATGAAGTAATGCTCCTTCTGCGATTAGGTAAGCGTTATTGTGTTGTGTTGTGTTGTGTTGTGAGCTGTGCTACGTTGCGGTCTAACTAAGCCGCTGAAGTTTTCTTATTCGACTTAGCTGCTGCTACTGCATTCGCAGCCATGTCTTTATCGAACTGTACCTTCCATGTTTCCAGGATCTCGCGCACTACAAACGAGCGATGACGTTGACGGCTTGCGGCTGAGATGTTCAATGAGGCTAGAACTGACTTCGGAATCTTGATATGCTCGACCACCATTGGGTCGCTCTTGCTGAGCTTCGGGTTGCGGTATTCGCTGGGCATTGGTGCTCCTTCTGAAATGTGTGGTAATGGAGAAGAGGGTGCTGAAGAGGATCATTTACTTATCTGTTGTCTCTGTTGTCTTGCTCTCAGGAGCTACAATACCACTACGCGAAACCTTTGTCAACTACGGTTGATAATTCTCCTGCGGATGGTTGGCTACACGGATCTGATACAGGCCGCTGCCTTCAGGGTCACGACGGATCTCGGAGCTGCCATAGCAGATCTCATGGTTCTGGCATTTGCCGGGGTACGAACAGCTGGCGCGGTTCTGCGAGAAGCGCTTGTTGAGCTCGGAGCGCATCTTGCCCGGGTCGGAACGGACAGCGTAAACCGCCAGCACGTCTCGCGCATTCTCTTCTTCTTCCGCTTGGAGCTGCTCCAACATGTCCCGCATGTCATCTTCGTTGCGGTAGACATGAATCGGTGTCATGAACTGGTCAGCAAGCGCGTCTAGCCGGTTACCTTCCTTGTCATAGGACTCAGGCTGGACTTTGTCCGCATCGAGCAAATCAATCCACTGCTTGATCGTCATGAACCGCCATACCGGTGCCTTCTTCCAGGTGCGGTAGTCGAGACGTTTGGACTTGCCGTAGGCATCGCAGACTTCGTAAGACCAACCCCACTTGCGATCATCGGCGGTGATGCCGTCGGTTTTATAGGCCCGGATCAGCGGCGTATCGGCCACGTATCGATTCGGCATCTCAGTATCGTTCTTGTCTTGACGACGTGCGCCCTTGTTCATGTACTCATAGCGGACACCCAGGATGCGTGGTGGCTCTGGGAGCGTGGCTAGCCAATTAGCCGTGCGCAGGTTCACTAGACGATTTAGCTGCTGACCATCGCCCATCTGATCGGCCAGGTTGTCAATGCTTGTGATTGGCCCGCCACTGCGTTGGATGATATGCCAGGCTTCCGAGAATCGCTTCTCGACATCGACAGCTTCGGAGAGGCCTTGCATGTCTATTTGTGCGTCAGCTTCCTTGCGCCGGTCCCATGAGCCGGTAGTTTTATATGACTGCAGGTATAGGTATCCTGTCTGACGTTCCTTCAACAGCGCATCATGCCGGGACATGAACCAGATTTCGTATTGGTCAACATACCTCTTCAGAGTCTGGCTATAGAAAGGGTCTACAGCTCCCGGTGCGGATGTGATTGCAGGCTCGATAACCCAGCGATCGTACTCGATCTTGCCTAACTGCCATTCGCCTTCACGCTCGACTTCGAGGATCTCGAACTGATCGAGGAGTGGCTTCCAGCGACGACGCGCATAGGCACGGACTAGGGCTTCGATCTGGGCGGCCAGTTCTTCCAGCAGGTAGTTGTCGAGTCCGGCGGTTTTCATGGCGTTTGCTTGCTCGCTGGGGACGTTGATCTCGATAGCGGCGAGTGCTGGATCGCTAAGAATCATCGCCGGGTCATTGCCTTCCATGATCTCGACCAGGTTCTTGGATGCTGGATAGATCGGCGCTCCCCAGTCAACGGTAGACAGGGCGTTGGCTCCTGACAGCATATCCAAGCTAGCTTGCACGGTCTGAGCAAACTTAATAGCTTGCTCGGGAACAGGCAGCGGCGTGGGCAGCGGCATATCCTCAAACGTGATCTCGATCATCGAGTCGCCACCAGCGGCAGCCGTTGCTGAGTTCAGCGACCCAGTCGTCAGTGCAGTCTTAGCCTTTTCTGCTGCGAACTTCTCCTGGTCGTCCAGCTCGACGCCAAACTCAGTCATGGCCACAAGGTCGCGTAAGGCAGCTTCGACAGCTTGGTCTTCAATAAACTCACAGACCTTCTGAGTGTTGATCCCAGAGATCGCTGCGAACCCTTCATCGACTGTTAGGTTGTGCTGATTGATGTAATCCTGCATGCCCCAGAGGAGGCGCTCCATGCCTACATGCACTGCTGAGCCGATGACTAAGTGGATCGACTTGCGCTTGGGCTGGATGCCATTCGACGTTGCGCCGGCGTGATAACCCAACCATCTAAGCCGCTTGCATCGCTGCCGATCTTTGTGCCGCGTGCGATCGACATAAATCCTGCGCTTCTCGGGAATCACTTGCGTTGCAGATCCGGATAGATCGTCAGAAACCTCAGGGATAAAATTCATCGGCATGCTTGCTCGCGGACTCCCTTCCGCTGTCAACAAAACTTACTCTACACACACTCCAGGCAACTGTCAACCACCATCTGCCACCGTGCGAAACCGCGCTAAACTTTCTATCACTTAGGGCTACCCAACACCACAAATATCTGATACACTACACAGCATAGTTACCAGATCAAGCGGGCAGCCAACTTGGTAGACACTCATACTAGATCCAATCGAGACGTCAGCGCAATAGGTTTTTTCAGGCCTATTTGCGACTCTACGCCTGTGTCGCTCAGTAGCGCTCCAGCTCGCTCCACCACACCCTCACCGACCCTCCCTGACCCGTACCGCTACCGCTGAAAGGCTTCCCATGGCTAAACGTCGCTCCCCTGCCCCTCCGCCTGCTGAACTCGATTTAGACATGTTTGAAATCGATACTCGTGAAGTCCCACGCGATCAGCTCAGCCCTGAGCTAGTGCACCGTGCTCCTAAGCCGTGCGTGCCAGGGCTATTTCCGCTCCGCTCCGTCAATCTGATGATAGGTAGCAGTACTTCTGGCAAGACTGCCCTGGCATTGAGCTGCCTCGAAACCTACATTGCCAGCGGTACCTTCCTAGACTACGCAGTCAAAGACGGCGATGAACCTCACCAATGCGGGGCTATCGTCTGCTCTGGCAACTGGGACATCCTGTTCGACCGCATAGCCCACATGGAGATGGAGGAGCTAAGCAACCCTATCAAGTTCCCGGTCAGAGATTGGGACCCAGGCTCCAGTGAGACCCCTCTGGAAACGCTGCAAAGGCTTTATGGCGAACTTTGCCACCAAGCTCGACAGCCAGTCTACTTCCTGTTCATCGAAGGCCTGCAGTACATGATGGAAGGCGGCGGCAAGATCAACGATTCGCGGGCCGTGCGCGATTTCTACTATCAAACCCTGCAAAAGTTCTGTATTGAACATCATGTGACCATTCTGGGAACTGTTGGCATGGCCAAGATGCGCAAGGGCGAGTCATATCCGGTACTGGCCGATCGGGTTTTCGGGTCCGTAGCCTGGTCCCAGGAAGCCAGTACCCTGATCGGGATCGAACATACTCGGCTAGACTTACCTGAAGAGAAACGCCCCCGATATCGCAAAGTCCGCATCGAATCCAAAAACAAATCTATTAGCAGGTTGCTATATGTCGACTTTGACGAGCAGCATCGCCTGGTGATTATGGACCCCAGCACGCAGAATTCAGATTCGCCTACGTTTGCCATGCTCGACGACAAGCTGGACAAGGCCGAGCATGGCACAGAATGGGGCAAGGACGAGTTCGCAGCATGGGCAGACGAGCTATCTATCGTTTTCAGGACACTGGAGCGCTGGATAGCCTCCAGGGCCTCAGACGAGCTAGGCATGTTGGAGAAGATCGGCAACAATCGCACCCGGAAGTACCGCAAGCCTTTTATGAACTAAGCCGGCGCGTTAGCTAAAGGGGAAGGCAGTTCGAGCCACCCTCAAGGTTCCACCTAAAATAATTCTTCCCACTCTATTGCAATTCTCCACACACGTGCTATAGTGCAACCATCAGTCAAGAGTCCAGATTTGAGGGCTCCCGACGTCACCGAAAACCGAGCCAAAAACAGGTTCAGTTATAAGTATATATATATATAGTGATGGCGGTAATGGCGGTAATCCCCTAAAACACACAAAACAAATATAGTTATTACCGCCAAATGGCATTGGCGGTAATTGGCGGTAATGGCGGTAATAAATATGGGAAAGAAACGCCTATTACCGACATGCCCGCCAATTACCGTTAGAGAGGTTGGCGGAATTAAAGTCGTTTGGAATCATGGGGTTAGGTCGATTACCGCCATTAAAAGGATGGCAGAGGGTAGGGGGGTAGTTAGGCTGCACCTAACTACCCTAAAATCAACAACTTAGTTTTTTACCCCATGGATGAGTTGAAATGCGCCTAGAAGGCCTATATGCAACCAACAGGTTGCGCTTTCGTGAGCAACTATAGGCAACCAAATTCAGCCTTTGGCGAGCTCAAACTCCAGAACGGCCCGATCGAGCAGTTTTCCAAAAGCGTCACTATCTAGGTACCCCAGGCAGTCCATCACCCAGTTCATGGCGTCGAGGTTGACCAGGGACTCGCGGTAGGCTTTCGAGTTGATGCCGCCGAGGGACACTTCTTTGTAGATCTGGAGGAGGATGGAGGACCACAGACGGGATTCAGGGGTGGACTGCTGCGGGGGAGGGGCGGAAGCTACCTGGAGGTTGCGGACACGCATGGAGCGGCCATAGCGGTCGTTGGAATCCGGGTTGTAGGTGTCGATGCTGTTGTCGAGTTCCCGGCTCAGGCTGTTGATTTGCTGGCCGTCGCTGACAATGATCGATTCGAGAGGGCGATTGAAGGATTCGCCTTGGGCGTGGTCGGCAGCAGTGGTGTGGTGGGCTACAAGCATAAGGTAAGGCTCCTTTTGACGATCTGTTGAACTGGACTATACAAGTTGCGGTATTGTTGAAGTGGCAACAGTGTTACACCATAGGCAACGCTTGTCAACATTTATTTTACGTGATACCGTGTAGCTAGTTGAGGGAGGCTTTTCTTATGCCAGTTTCAGTTCATTCCAGCACGACAACTATAGCCAAGCAGGATCGCGCCAGGATCGACCATACGGGGCGCGTGAGCTTTGTCCTGGACCTAGATATCAGAATGGCCGTCGAGGACCAGGCGCAGGCACAGGGGATCGGCGTGGAGGAGTGGCTGCAGCAGGTGGCGAATGATGCTCTGCGTAGTTATATCGGGATCTAGGCCAGCCATACCAATGACTAAGATGAAACATGGGCCGGTGGCGATCAAGGATGTGGCGGCGAGGTCCGTGCATGAGCCTTGGCCTGAGTTTGATTCGGTGGCGGCGCGGGCTGAGCTGCGAGCTGCCGGCTGGAAGCAGCCTGGGGAGCATGGAAGAACGGTCTGGCAGAGTCCGTCAGGGAAGTTGTATCGCGGCCCTGCACTGGCCTGGAAATTACTTCGTAAGTATGGCGATCAGTGCTAGGCTTAGGCTGAGAGCTAGGAGCTGCTGATGCCGCCTATCGTTGGTACAAATCGCTGGACGGTCGGAGCTATGTATCAGGGTGGATTGGTCAGCGGTCTACCGTTCTTCACCCAGCCTGGGGGAGTCGGGACTCAAGTGTTCCCAAGTCAGCAAAACGCTCAGCCTTGGGTCGAGTATCCGGTTATTGGTGAAGTCATCAACGAGTATCAGCCCTGGTGGCCGCCGGGTTGCCTGCACTCAGTCAAATTCTGGAAGATCTACAAGGAATTTGATTACGTTACGCAGTTGTCCTGCGCATTGATATGCTGCCCTATTTGCACATACGTACAGCGTGTAGTTGAACCTTACGATGAGATTCTAGACCCCATAGCCTATGCCATCATCATGTGAGTTGGAGAGCCTTCCATGAGGATTATTCTCTAAATGTTCACTCTAGCGTGCATCGTACCGGTTGCTATCCTCGTCTTATTCAGTATGTGGATCTTCGTTGCCGATCGTCAGCTACGTGAGATTGAGAAGCTGTTGGAGAGATCGTTGGAGCTCCAGGCTAAATCGCTGGTGGTGCTGACCAAGATCTATCAGGAATTAGTTGCTACGCCACCGACCAACGAGGTCCATCATTTCGTGATCACCCAGATCCCTAACCCTGAAGGAGATACGACCATGCCTATTCAAGCCCCTGTTATTGGTATTGTAGCCGGCGCAACTGGAACTTTTCTGTTCACTCCAGTTGAGGCCGACGGTACTGCGATTGCTCTGCCTGCAGGAATTATCCCTACGGCTGTTTCAAGTGACCCAGTAAATGCTCCGGTTGTAGTTGCTGCGGATGGTCTGTCGGCGAGTATCACTACGCTGCCAACTGCGCCAACGGGTACTACGTTTACACTGACGGTGAGCGCAGTGCTGGCGGACGGAACTACGCCGACGGGCAGCACGCCGGTACCGTTCCTGGCTGCTGGTGGTGTTGTGGCTGCGTTTGTGATTACGCAGACTAGTTAGTAGCAGTAGCACCTTGTACCAGACAAAGCCCAGCAGCTTCCAATCCTGCTGGGCTTTGTCGTGTTCGCGAGCTAACTAGTAGTCTAATAGCTCTCGTCGTACTCGGTCTGCACGACTGTCGGCCAGTCGTCGCTGTAGATCGCGTGAGCCAGGTCAGGTTCACCAGCGTTGAGCACGGTAAGCATGTTCGAGCTGATGATGAGGTCCTGGATGAACTGGTGGTCGGGTTCCTCCGGCAGAGTGCTGCCGACTGCAGCGTGCTCGACCGCAAGCATAAGCTCCTCGATTAGCTGAGCGCAGGTGTCGAATGGAACCTCGCCGAGCTTGATGCGAGTGACTTGAGCGGCTTGTGGGATCGGAAAGGTTATGTGGTGATCTGTTAGCAGCTCGATCGCTTGGTAGCCGACGCGGACGGCGTGCGAAACTGCCTTCCAGTCGACGCCTGAATTGTCTTTGGCGAGGTGGGCGCGGTGGCCGTATTCGTTGTAGATGCGCTCGCAGATCTTATAGGCTTCCTGGGTTCTGGTGTTGTATGCGATTTTGCGCCCACAAACTTCATAGAACAATCCAAGCTCTCCAGTTGGGCCGATCGGATGCTCGATGACGCTGGAGTGCTCTGAGGTGCCCTTGCCGCGTAGCCAATGATCGATTTCACTGATAGGGTCGTTGTAGTGATCGGCTTTGCATAGTGCATAGAAGAGCAGCATGGCGTCTTCAGCAGCTTTGACGCGCGAGCCTTTGATGCCATACTTGTTGACTTGACGACGGCAATAGCCGAGGAACGCAGCTGTGCGCGACGTCAGCAACTTCTCACGGTTATTGACAATGACCTCCCAGAGACGGCTGGAGACGCCCCAGTGCTCTACCGGTGCGAACAGCATGTCCAGCGCGACAGTCTGGCCTTCGGCTGCCATCTTGAGGAATTTAGACAGTGCGTAGGACTCGCATTCGGACTGGCCGGGCAAGTTCTTTTCGCCAGGCTGCTTCGACTGCCGGTTGCTGACAGATTCCTGGACGCGCTGCAGCAGGATTTCCTGGGCTGTGGGGATATGTATCCCTTTGAAGTCGAAGTCAGACGTCGGAGTCATGGTGCCATAGAGATGGCTGCCGAAGTCCATGTAGACGATCTGGTTAAGGTGGCTGAAGTCGTTGTGGTTCATAGCTAGTCGATCATCCCTTCTATTTGTTTGAGCGTGGCCCGAGTAGCACGTTTGACTTGCAGTCGTTCTTTCTGTTCTGGCGTACGGACTTGATCCCGCCACTCAGTTCCGTGCTTACGCCACCAGTCGTTTTTACCCTGCTGCATGACTTTTTCAACGCAAGCTAGGCTACAGTATTTCTGAGCCTGATGGATGCGCTGAAAGTGCGCCGAGCAGAGCTTGCAGACGCGTAGGGATTTCTTGTAGCTCAGTTCGGTTTTGGTGTGGCGGAGCAAGGTCTCCAGGTCAGCCATAGACATGTCAGTCAAGAGCGATAGAGCTAGGTCGAGATTTTGTTGGGCGATGGTCATGGCTGAGATAAGCTCCCTTAGTTGTGTGCGGACGCTGGTGGTGGAGGAACAAACGCCTGCTTAGTCTGGTCAAGCACGAAGTTGGCAGGCACTTTCAGATCCTTGCGTAGTTTTTCGATTATTGGGCTAGCCTGCGCTTGGATCTGCTGCATTTGTTGTGCTACTTGTTTGTCGATGTCAGCGTGGGTTTGCTTGGCCTTGAGGTCGAGGTTCTCGGCCTGAAGGATGTAGTAGTTCAGTTCCTTGAAGGAGTCTGCGGGGATGGTGATTGGCATAGGAGCTGGCGTGGCGGCTGGAGCTGCTGGCTTAGCGGTCTGTGCGTGGATGCAAGTAGTAGTGGCCAATGCTAGTGCAAGGGCCATGTTGGTCAGATTCTTCGTCATCTTCGTATTCTCCTTAGGTTATGTATCAATGTCGGTTTTGAAAACGTACTGCTGCGTCGGCCGGATCTGCTTCCAGATTTGAGGTGCAAGGTCTTTCTGAGACTGCAGGGCGAACAGCAGATGCGTAATGTTGGCAGGTTGTGATTTAGCATACTCAGCAAAATGTTTCTTGTAGGCAGCTACGTCTTCGGGAAGGTTGGGGTCTGGTTTATAGGTCAGGTATGCGTCCAGCGCGGCTTGCTCGATGGCTGCGTATTTGCCTCGAAGGTCACGGATCACGCTGCCGACCCAGGTCTGGAACTCGGCAGGCGAATCAGCCGACAGCTTGTCCAGGTCCAGGTTGTCGCGCAGAGCTTCCCAAACTGTGAGCGGCGAGGTCTGAGTCAGCATGCGATGAAGCCGGCAGTAGGTCGCGTATTTGATCTTGACCTTGAGCGGCGGGCCAGCAGCATTCAGCCAGGTCGCTACATAGCCTTCCTCGTTGTCGATGTCCTCGGTGATGGCTTCGGTTAGAGGCTTGGCATGCTGCGTAACAATCGATAATCCCTGGGCCTGTGCATATTTCTTGAGATAGGTATAGCGGAGTTCGCATCCGCTGTTGTTGTCGATTGCTGCAAGCAGAACTAAGCCAGACCAATCGTATTTGACTACAATCTGATTCGCAGGATAGACGATCTCGAACAGCAAGGTCGTGTTTAGGGGAGCAGTAAGGTCTGGCACGTTGGCACGTAGCCATGCAGTCGCCCAGATAGCCTGTGGCGAGTCGAATGAGCCTCGGGTTGCTACATGCCATTCACTGTAGTAACGGAAAGCGATGCCGAGTGAGCCATCGAGTTTCGTGGTCAAGGTGGGCGGCGTGGCGGGCAAGTTCTCCATCATCGTTTCAGGATGACGCGCGTCATTGATGTTCCAGAATTTCTTGAAGCCACGTGCGACGATGTAGCCGAGCGAGTCAACGACTAGGCCGCGGCACAAGTCAGTCACGTGGTTCCAATGCTCGGGCGTGAACTGCGCGCGCTGCGTGTAGTTATAAATGAACAGCGGCAGCATAGGATGCTTGGTGACCTTGACCATGCCAAGGTCGCGTTGAATCTGGAAATCAGCGTCTGAGAATAGATCGTGGATGTGACTCGCAGCATGGGTAGATCTAGAACTCATCACATGCTCCTCGAACTGGGTAGACTTTCACTCCGTTTTCCCTCCACATACGTATCACTTGTGGACGGTCATCGATTACAAACTGCAGCAGGTCCCGAGGGATATGCTTCAGGATCTTCGCCTTGACTTCGGTGTCTGGGCGATGATCTCCCCCACTCCGCATGAACAGGTAGTCGTAAGGCACAGCCCATTTGATCAGCCAGTTCATGGTTTCACGCTGGTAGGTGTCAGGACGGCCTGAGACTAGGCAGATCGTGTGGTCTTCAGCGAGCTTTCGTACCCATCGCATTACGAACGAGATTGGCTCGTCGTAGCTGAGAGCTTCGTAGTAGGAGTCCCAGTCTTTCTTCTCGCCTTCGGGACGGGTGACATAGTGCTGGCGGTGGGTTCCGTCTGCGAGAGTGCCATCTATGTCGACCAGGATTATCGGCCGGTTGTTCCAGTCGATCAGGTCGTTGGCTAAGGCCATCCGGTCAATCACAGCACGGCCCACGAACTTGCTATCGTGATCGAATTGGCGAGCGTGATCACGACGAACACATTCGTAGCGAGGCACGTCGAGTAAGGATTCTATGACGAAACTGTTCTCGCCGTAGGTTTCCTTGGCCACGTTCCGCCACATGTCTACGTGCTTCGTCGAGAGGTTGGTATCGTCGATGATGGCGTTGTGGTTGTGCTTGGCCAGGACAGCGACGAGAGCTTTCTCCGCTGCGATGATGATTTCTTCGCGCTTGCCGGACCAGGAAGAGTTGAACAGCATGGCGCGCAGGTCGTCACGGTTGATGCGCGCGGCCGAGCCGCTGGCCTTGACGAGTTCGCGTGCTTTGGTGGTCTTGCCGGACGCAGGCAGACCGCGCATTAGAGTGAGCTTGGGCATTGGAGTGTGGCTAACCTTTCACGTTGACGTTGAGCTTGCGTTGCAGTGAATCAATCTCGGACCGAATCTTGCTGTTGTACTCGTCCACGCCGAAGTACCTGGAGCAACCGTTCGAGGAGTGGGTGTTGTCGCCGTATCGATAGCCAGGTGCGCGGTCGAAAGCGTAGCAGATTGTAGGCTCGACTGAGCGAACGTAGAAACGTGGGTATGCCGGTTCGAGGTAGATGCTGGTGACCTTGCCTGCAGGCTCCAGCTTCCAGGAGTTCGATGCGATCTCGGAGAAGATTGGGTCGCCGGGTTGGAACTCAGCCAGGATGTCGATGTTGGTCGGGTCCGCGTACCAGAGCTGCAGCATGGTCACAGCGTCTTCGACGGTTTTGCGGCGAGCGGTAAGGTCGGTCAGGCGAGCGTGCACGCTCTCTTCAGCATCAGTTAGAGTTTTGAGAGCGGCGTTGGCGGCGGCGGGTCGGTCGAAGTTATCGTTGTCCATGTAGGATAGTGTACACCATGCTCAACCGTTGTCAACCCTCTGAAGGAAAATAATCAGTAGTCTCCCCACTGGTCGGCAATGTCGATGTAGTCAGGGTCGGGGAGGGGTTGCGGCTGCGGCTGCGGCTGTAGTTTCTGGTTACGTTCCTGCCTACGCGCTGCAGCCAGGCGTGCTGGATGATAGTTACCCGTAGCGAGTATCTTCTGGCCGAAGAACGACCTGGGGTCAGTCTGCCAACAGCGTTGGTAAGGCTGCGCGTCGCAGGTCGGGCAGGTGAGGATAAGTGCGCAGGTGCGGGCCATTCGAGTATCATCCTTTCATGACGATGTACAGTAGCTATGCGTTGCAGCAGATCGCCGGGTTGAAGCCACAGCAGTGTCAGCAGGCGCTACAGCTAATTAGCAGCTATAACCTTTACCGGACTAAACTTCTTCGTCCTGATCTGGTGGAGCGACGGTTCGGTTGGTCTCGGGGGACCTTAGCCAAGACCGTAGCCACTCTGTCGGGGATTGGTCTAGTTGAGTGGTCGGCACAGGGGACTGGGCTGGCGGTGAGGTTGCTTCCGGCTGCGTTGCTTCCTCAGCTGAGGGTTGAGGATGTGGAGCAGGAGATGCTGGAGCAGGTTCAGCGGGAGAAGCTTCTGTCAGGCGCGGGTCTACAGGCGCAGTCTCGCTAGGATTGAGGAAGTGGTTGAGCTGGGCCGTGCAGGTCAAGCATAGCTCGGATAGTAGTTCATGCTGACAGTAAGTGGAATAGGACATGCTACCGTTTTCGGTGTCGAGCCGATAGATCCGGCGCAGGTCTGATGTGACGCAACGGCAGCGGTCGCAGGTCAGGATTGTTGTGGTGTGAGTTGTTCGCATGGCTAGATAACTCCGTGTCGGATGAGGAAGTCGGTGATGAACAATATGAATCCTAGACCGATTACTACATCGAAGAATCGATTCCAGAATTTAGTGCGCTTGAGCTTGGCTTGGGTGAGGATACGCTCGGCTGCGTTGATCCAGGCGCGGTCTTCGGCGTCCTGTTGGATCTTCATTAGCATGTTGAAGGATGCCAAGTGTTCCTCGTCTGTGCGGTCGTGACCGTCACGGGCTAGGTTCATCCAGATTTCGGTTTCGGCTTCGTCTTCAAGGAAGGCTTCCGAGATTGGCGGGCCAGGCTCGATCCAGTGATAGTTGAAGTCGTTCGAGTTATGTTGAGCGTTGGGGAGCTCGCGGCGGACTATGCTACGAGCTTCAGTCGGAGTCATCGGAGGTCTCTAGTAAGTCATCTACAGTGGGCGTGGTTGAGTCGACACCAATGATTTTGTGCGTGATGCCTTCAGGTGTGGCGAACCAGATCTCGCCGGGCGGAACAGCCTCGGACGGGATCACGGGATAGTCTCTAATCTTAGGCTCGGGCATCAGTTCATATCCTTCGGGTCAACAGGCGGCAGGGCCTGTAGCTTGTGCATGAGCTGCTGCTCGCCTTCGTCGTTAGACTCTTGGATGTACCGTGACGCCATCTCGCACAGCACGCCTAGGATGGTTTTAGCGAAGTCTGTCTCGTCGCAAGCCGGGACGAGAGTAAGCTGCCGGTTGACGGTGTTGTACATGTCCTGCACAGACATTCGTCGAACATAGATAGTCATCAGTTATGCCACCATTTGTCGTCGTCCCAGCCGAGATCCGAGTCAGGCTCTGTCAGGTCAGCACGATCCTTTCTGTGACGTTCGATGAAGTTGTGCACACAGACCACGAATAAGATTGTAGCCAGCATACCAATAGTCAGGCAGAGTTCAACGAGGAACTTGGCGAACCAGAAGCGTGTATAGGAAAGGAGTTCGGTCATGGCTGGCGGGCTTTCAGCTTGGCAAGTTCGTCGGCGACATGCACGACCTTAGCCAGCTCGACTGTGAGAGTAGCTTTGAGCTTGTCGCGGATCGGGCCGGTGGACATAGTCTTTTTGACGTCGGCACTGAGTTCCTCGGTGAGTACGTGTAGGATCTTTTTGGCGACGAGCTCGTTGATTTTAGGTCGCAGGAGTTCCAGGACTTGGTCGTAGTCGATCAAGGAGTAGATTTTCTGGACGAGGTCAGCTGGGATCTTGATACGGTTGGCGTAGTCTGGCATGACGAGACTGCCGTCTGAGAACATCTTGAGGATCTGCTGCTGAGCGGAGGCGAGTAGTTTCTGCTCGAAGGTGGAGAGCGCTGGCGGCACAGCAGGGGCCATCATATAATCCACGTTGAAGCGTCGGCTGTGGTCGGCTTCGGATTTAGCTACATAGTCTTCCTTGAGGTATGGATTGTCCTCTGATTTCGGCCCCGGCTCCGACTCCTTCCACATATCCTTATCCTTGAGGATCTGGATGCAATCGCTGCAGGTGACATCGCTAGTCCGGTAAGTGCGCCAGGTACTGGGGGGTCCCTGAGTTGGACTCATGCTGTGGATGATATTCAAGCCACAGAGAGTTTTGTTGAGTGTGTTAGTCATCGGTGTGACGAGATGACAGTGATGGAGGTTGGCGGGATTGTTGGGCATGGCTAGGCTAGGACCTTCCGTGGAGATGATAGAGATGGATTAGACGGGCGAAGTTGTAGGTGACCATGAATGCAGTCTGCAGGATGAACGTGATCAGGAATGTATTGATCCAGTTGTCGGTCTGGACTGAGAACCGATCGTAGAAGTTCGTGCGCGCGTAGGCCAGACGGATCATGATGAGGACTACAACGAAGTTGATGAGCCAAGCGATAAATAGGTAGTCAGCAAGGGTCATGGCTTGGCCTTCGCTGCTGTTGGCGGTGGACAGAACCAGGTGCCGTCCTGATCGAGCAGGTGATCGTCAAGTAGGTAGCCACAGAATTTGCATGCACCTGTAAGGCGTGTAGCTGCCGGAATTGGCACAGAGCACGCGTTCTCCTTTAGCTTGGCGAGAGAGTCTTCGGCGGTTTGCAGGCGTAGCAGCACCCAATCAGTCAGCGTAGGAATATCATGCCAAGCTTTGCCCGTAGCACGCTCGGCTTTTTCGAAAGCTGCGTGCTCGATGCGCAGAGCCTCGCGCGTGTATGCAGGATTCGTCATGAACGGATCTTGGTTGTGGTAGTTCTTAGGCGCTGGCATTGGATTCCTCCTTCGCTACACGTCTGGCCACGAACCGTTTGAACACATCGTCATCAGCCAGCGCCATTACGCCGTCGCGCGTGATGTCATAGCTGAAGCTTCCCTTGCAGCGGTGGCCGAACTGCGCTGTTGAGCCGCAGCGGCAGTTACAGGCTCCGGTCGTGCCCCATTTAGTTCGGTGCGCTAGGCCTTTGCGGCAGAGCTGGGCCAGGGTGTGCGAGTGGTGCGATCCGTCACGACCGCCAAGCCAACCTGGAGTTATGAGCAGGGTAGGATGCTTGTCGTAGCAGACCATGCCTAGTTCGCGGAGGATGTTGAGCTGGCGCGGGGAGAGTTTAGTCGTCGGTATCGGCATCGGCATTACTTGCTTGCCTTTCTTGGGCGGCCTACTGGGATGCAAAGCGTGGTTACGATCTCCAGCTTCGTCTCGCGTGCTTGCTTGTTGTAGAGGTATTGGCTGCGCACGAATGCTTTGGCGTACTTGAGCTTGGTGAATGCTTTGACGGCGTCCAGGGTGCGGTTGCCGTCGAGGTCTATGCAGGAGAGAGCGGGCGAGAAGTTAGCAGGCGTAACTTCAGCGTGCTTGGGGATTACGAAGTAGAGTTTCATCGTGAGGGCTCCGATCCACTGCGGCCTTCATAGACGTGCCAGACGAATGGACCGTCGAAGACTGTGCCGAGATAGAAGTGCGTGGGAAGAATTACGTGGCCGGTGCCATAGACGTGCAGGTTCAGCTCCTCCGCTTGGTAAACGGCATCGTTATCTACCTCGAACCATAAGGCGATGATGCCACTGCCTTGCATAGCTGCGGCACGGAAGACACGTTGAGGTGGGACTAGAATGACTGCGTATGCAGAGCCTGAGTTAAGGTCGATTTGATACTTCCAGATGCGTTTCATTAGTCCGCTGTCCCTACCTTTCCTTTAAGTGTGTCGATTATGAATACGATGAAAGTGGTCATGCCCGTCGTACCACCTCTAGTCTCTTAGCGTTCAGAATGCTGTCGTAGTCTTCTACTTCAGCTCGTCGCGTGCTCACCCAGGCTCCGTTGACGACGCGGAACAACCATCGTTCCCTGTTCCAGAATGCACACAATAGGATGCGATCAGGTTTGGTCTGTGGATCGATGAAGACGATTGGCGAGTGGAGGTAGTCGGGGACGATTGGGTAGTCGGCAAGAGACCGGTTCCAACCATTCGGCCCCGTAGCTGTTTGCAATGCGTTCTCCCAGGTGCTGCCCTCGGCACGGACTCCATCCAAGTCTATTTCGCACCAGCGCTCTGAGACTTTACCGACAGGATAGTAATGTAGCTTCTCCGAGAGGCTTATGTAGCCATTAGTGAGCGTTCTGGCGATTGCAAATGCTTCTTCGATTGTCATTTCGATCCTTTCTGGCGCGTGCGCGCGCGTGGTGTGAAGTACAGCGATGCGAATGCAGCTATAGGAGTCAGGAACACTGCTAGGCACAGCACGCCAGTGATGTAATGCCGGTCGATCAGGGAAAACACGCCCCAGATCGCGCAGAAGATCCAGATCATGATGAGTGGGCCGCCTAGCTGCATAACTAGTCTCCTTGCCTTTGATCAAGCTCTAAGTCGATAATGCGGCGTTCCAGTTTCTGTATCCAGTGCGTAGCGAACAAGCTGTCGATGAACAGGTAGGCGACCGCGAGGGTGAGGAAGATGATCATAGCTATGGGCTACCTTCCTGGCCGAGTGTCGAAGTTGTAGTTACAAACCATGTAAACCTTCTTAGGCATATGCAGCGCGGGCGTCGGCTTGAGGTTCATGACTTCTTCCGGCGGCGTTATAAAAACATCTACGGTCGCTGGCGTTCTGCGATTAGGGTCAATGATCCAGTACAAGCGAGTGTAGAGCGGGAAGTCTTCGGCGTGTGGCAAGGTGGCTGTGCAGTCGGTGACGTGCAGACCTGCGTTGCTGAAGTCTTGTAGGAAGTGGTGGCCATGCGCTGTATGGTGCGGGCCTGCGATGAGAGCGACGGTGAACGCGATGGTATAGGCGGGCAGGGGCATGGCGGCTAGTACTCCACTTCTACGGGGATGGCTATGGCTAGAGCATTCCCGCCTGCAAATCGTTCAGCTTCTTCCTGGGACTGGTAACCGTATGCGCGACCGTCTGGTTCACGATAGATGTTGAGGTAGATGGTGTGCTTGGTTGAGGCCATGAACAAGTCTGTGCGGCTTTCTATTGGCTCGTCTACCGGACCGAGACGTGTGCCATCTTCACGGTAGTGCAATGCAAACGGCCCATCGTCGCCGTCAGATCCTTCGAGCACAGCACCGAGAGGGAACTTGTTAGTGGGGAGCAGCGCGGCATACAGATGCAGCTCTAGGACTTTGCGACCGTCGCGCGTGCAGACAGGCGCTCCGGCTAAAGCTTCGGCTAGGTTGAATGGCTTCATACAATAATCGCTCTCTGCTTCTTCAGAAGCTGTGCAGCTACGTACTGAGCTTGGAACAGGGAAGCATGGCTGCCGTATTTGTCTCTGACGTAGACGGCTATCTGCTGAGTCACCGCGCGGCGAAAGCTAATCCGGTGGACTATCCGGTCTATGACAATGCCTCCATGCCAGATCTTGACGGTTGATGTGGTTGGCGATGTGGATCTGACTTTGGAGTGGAAGTAGTTGAACGAGTATGGATTGGGTGTCGGCATGGCTATAGCGTCTCGACTTTCTCAAGCATTGCGATGATGTCTCGCCGCAACCAATACCGTCGGCCTGCGTCATGATCCCAACGGTCGATGAGCTTGCGGTCGTCCTCGTTGTGCTGCTGGAGGAGTTGGATGACTGAGGCAAGGGAGATAAGGTCTTTTGGCTTAGCTCGGAGCTTGGCCCAGAGTTGCAGCGGCGTGCCTCCAAATAGTTTGTTCAGCCGGTCTTCGATGTCTGTGCGGCCCCACCAGGCTCCGAGTTGAACTCCGAGAATGGCCGCAGCGATGACTGCTAGGGTGAGGTCGCCGATTTGGTAGACATAGGGCATCAGACTAACCTTTGACCTTTCATGAGATGCTGCTCGACGGCCTCAACTGAGCCCCAGATGCCGTATGGGATCTCGTTGTAGAGGTACTTAACGATCTCCGGCAGCAAGTTGATATTGTCAGCGTCGGCCATGCTAATGGCCTGCCGCAGATCGTTGGTCAGAACCGCGTACAGGAATCCACCAGGCCGGACGCGGTTGTGCACGTAGCGTTCAATGCCGGGAATCAGGTGCGCGATTCTGGGGTCAACGAGTTTCATGGTAGGCTAATACCCCGTTCCGGTTGTGACGCTGAGGCTTCGGTTGTCGGCTCGACTACAGCATCAGCTTCAACAGCATCCTCGCCAGCAATCGCCAGTAAGCTTGGGCACTTCCACTCGTAGATATCTTTCATGTGGCCTTCTACGAAGCGCTCCTCGGTGGCTGCGATTTTGTGAGTCGGCACGAACTCCTCGCCGATTTTCACGCGCTCACAGACTGACTGCCGAGACGAGTAGGTCTCAACCTTGACGCCGGTTGTGCCGAATTCTTTGCTCAGACGGAATGAGTAGTCATCGACTACCTTTTCTGCATGGCCGAACGCGCGGGCATATTTAGCCAACTTCTTTTTGTCGGATACGTACAGGGTCAGTGTGCATCCGCTGTATGGCTTGTCGATCTCAGGGTTCTGTTCGAAGAAGTCGGCTAGATCGCGCAGGCCAGCGATGAACTCGCGGCGAGCTTTGGCTTCGGGATCTTCGACGGGAACTGGCTCCGGCTCGGCAGCAAGCTCCTCAACAAGCTCCTCAATCCCTAAGTATCGGAGCAGGATGGTTTCAGATTCCAGGTTATCGTCGGATGAGACTGCAGTCAGTCGCGCGTCGTCGATGGTCTGGTTGAACTCAGCTTCCTCGGCTGCTGCAAGGCTCTCCGCTTCGTGCTCGGCCTCATAAGCGCGGCATTCGTCTAGAACTGCCTTGACAGTTTCTGACGGTGTGACCTCGGCCACGTCAGTCCCGTTATCCAGCAAATCGTTCTCGTCTCGCGCGTCGTCGTTTGCCGTGTTGTATGTATCGCCGTTTTCCAACTCGTACTCTGCCATATCGCTTTCCTCTTCTCCCTTGTCTGTATGTTGAAGTTAGTGTCTCATGGTTGACTATGGTTGTCAATCACAATTCTTGCGCTCGTCCTAGCTTTATCTTCAATTGTTGGATCTTATACAGCTTGCTCGACAACCGTGTCATCTTGAAGTCATGTTTCTCGGCGGTCAGTGTGCCTGCTGCCAGTGCTCGGTCGAACTGCTTACGCGCTTCTTTCAGTTCGCAAGCTCGAACGTTGAGTGCATCCTCAAGGATTAGAATCTCAGCTCCATTGAGGGTTACAGTTAGATGATCTGCTGCGGTGGGGGTCATAGCTTGGCAGGCTCCTCAGCAACAGGCAGGCCACAGCACGCGGTCAGGCCGGTTGCTGGGTCGAACTCGTACACACCTTTGCATTCCGAGCATTCATAACTCCGGTCGTAGACGATCTTAGCGGTGATGCCCCGGAAGGAATGCACGTACGCTTTCAGTTCCTCGGCATCGGACTTCCAGATAGCGTTACGGACTTCACGCGCTTTTGGACCGTGGCCCAGGCCGAGGAATGAGTAGGCGAATGGCCGGACTTCGATGTCGATGTGCGCTCCGGTTATAACTTCGAGCGGGCGTGCGATTGGTGATGGTGGTGGCTCAGGTTCCGGCTGCGGGCCTGCCGCCTCGTGCTGCTGCGACAACCGCTCGTCGTTGATGTCTAAGTCGAACTTGTCATCCATTGGTGGCCTCCTCCGCCTTCTCAGGTTTCATGAAAATCTTGGCTAGGATCTCGTCAACGGTGTGCTTTACCGCGTACGTCCTGTTGTTGGTGTCTGTAATAGTCGTGACACCACCTATAATCTCGCTCGGTGTGATGTTGACAAGCTTGTCGGCGAATAGCAGAAAGTGTTGAGCTGGCCCAGATTTTATAGGCACGTCTCGGCTGTCTATCTCGAAACCGAACAGACGAATGTATTTGCGTGGACTCATGCGATCACTCCGTGATTTATCAACACAGACAGAATTTCTTTGGTGGTTTCGTATACGTTAGGGATCTGCGCTAGGATCTTGTCCAAGCTCTCCTCCACATGTATGCGGGTTCCATCCGTAAGATAGATATTTGACCCGTTCATAGTTTCAGCTATGCGAACGACTGCTGAAAGTGGAACTGCGTTGTATAACCGCGTCGGATTAGTTCTGACAATTAGAACTGGGCTGAACATAGCTAGACTTCCTTCCTTCCTCGGTGGTGGTGCTCCGGCTCGAATCGCACGACGTTCCAGTAGTGGTTCTTGCAGGATTTCGAGCAGAATTTCTGTGCGGCCTGACGTTTGACGAATTGCTGTTCGCATGTCGGGCAGGTGAACAGTACGTTGAACTGCGGCCAAAGCTTCGGGTCAGCCAGTAGCTTCAGGTTCCGGTCGTACCGTGCCATCATGGCCTCGCGGGTGCGTTCGTAGTAGTCTGCGTCCTCGTCTGCGCGGGAGACTTGTTCCAGGTCGTCTGTGTCTTCGCTGTAGCTCATCGGTGACCTCCTTCTATAAGTAAGGTGAGTAGCAGCAGGAATCCGCCCGCGAGGAAGACTATTGCCACAACTGTGTTGCGGACTCGCCGGAACCATCTAGTTGCGTGCTGCTGTTGCCGGTGCAGTTCCTGTTCATGCTCCAGGTAGTGCTTATGCCATTTCAACTTAGCCTCCGACATCAGGTGATAGTTGTAATGCCGGTTATGCTGCGTGCCGAGTAGCTGGTGGAAGATGCCGTGGTTGGTGCGATAGCTGTCGTTATTGCCGTTACTCACTGTCAGTACTTGAACTTTCCCGGCGGAACAGTACCCGCAGTAGCTCACGTATGGTTAGCCGTGTTGGATCCAGCTCGATTGCAGTGATGCTGTACTTGTCGCCGATGCACATCGTCCCCTTGACACCGTCTGAGTTGCGCCTGCGCTCGATCTCCTGCTTGTCGCCTTTGTAGATCAGGAGACGTACGCGGACTGTTTTCGGCTTGGGTTCATCGTGAAAGCTGTTCCATAGCTGTTCGAAATTCATGCCTGCCATTTATCCTCCGCCTCTCTGCACCGATACAGGTGCTTGGTCTAGTTCGTATTCTGTTGGTGTGATTGGTGACAGGATCTGATAGCCGTCCTCCCGCTGCTCCCGCTTCCAATCCTCGTAGGCTTCCTGCCATTCAGCAGCGCTGTCTTCGGTTGAAACCCATAGACTCCGGCAGACGCCGCCGGAACGTAGGTTGTAATAGGCTTCAGGGTCAGCTTTGGATAGCTTCATCCAGGCGTTGAAGTAGCTAGTGGCTATGATAACGACCATGCCTGTGGTGTAGTTTTCGAGTACGCCTTCGCCACGCCATACGTAGAGCTTGTATCTTGGTTCATTCATCGCGGGAACATCCCATCTACTACGAAGTCGAGCACGGCTGAGGAAAGTTGCTGGGCGAGTAAGCAGTCGAACAGAGTCGTGCGTTGACCTGCCCGTACATCGCTGACGATATCAATGATGAGCTGGGCCTCGGCGCGGTCAAGCGTCGGCATCTGGCTACGGCTGCCTGCTTCGACAGCAGACGACGCAGCTGCCAGCGAATAGAACACTGTGTAGGCGCGCATGGCTAGCTCTAGGTTGTGGGTTAGATCCACATCGGCGGCTGCGTAGTCATGGATGGCCGCTGTGTAGTCCTTCTGGGCTTGAGTGGCGAATGGCATTGGCTGTTGTCCTTCCTCGTTGTGGTGGTGTTGTTGAGTGGATTCGTTGTCGTGTTCGGCTTAGGCGAAATTCACCATCGCACACAGCTCGTCAATCTCATCCTGCTTGACTGCCGGATAGTCACCATCATTCGTGGCTATCGTCTCAATCTCAGTCACCAGAATGTCGTTGTCGATGTCGAGCTGGTAGTTGCGGAGCGCGGCAAGGATGATATTCGCTTGACGCTGAGTAACGTTCAGCGGGCCTTTGATGTCTTGTGCGCGTTCTGGCTGTTGATACTCCTGCTTATCGTGCAAGTCGATCAGGCGGTATTCGATAGCTTGGCGAATAGCCTCAAAGACATCCTCGTTCGTGCCAAGCTGCGTCCGGCTTCCTAGAGATGCTCTGAGCTTGGCATTCGTCAGCAGGTCACGTATGTCAAAACAGGTTTGCGCATTCTCATCCGAGTCTTCAGTCACGTCGAAGAGGTAGCTGCGTTTTCCATTCTCCATGATGTTGTGTTTGTATACGTGATAGATTTTGATTCCCTGATGTTCGAGTGCTAGCGCTGCGGGTGTGTACTGTTCAGTCAATGGCATTGTGTAGTCCTTCCCTTCCTCTTGTTGAGTGGTTCGTTGGCGTTGAGCTGCTGGGCTGACTGACTAATAGCGTGGTATCCGTATCGGCTTGACTGAGAGCTGGGGCACGGCTATGACTCTAGACTGGCGGATGTGCACTGGCTGCGCGAGTAGTCTAGCCGGGACTACAGGCACAGCTACAGGCTTGATATGGATCTTGGTTGGCGGTTGACCATGCCCTATGCAGCACAGCAGTGTGTAGATCGCAGCGAACAGCATGATGCCTACTGCGCGTTTGGCTTCACGACGGAATCTCATTGGTACTTGCATCACTCACCTGCTTTCTGTTGCGCATCGGCAACGTCCCACGCGAACCATAATTGGTCGCATTCGTTGCAACGTACGGACTCATAGCCGTATACGGTGTTGACTGTGGACGTGTCCGCGTCCAGAACGAACTCCCACTCGTTCTGAGTCATGCGGACGCCTGTTACGGATTGGGAGATTGTGGCGTCTTCGATGTAAAGTAAAGTGCCAAGCTTGCAGGACGGGCAGGTAAGTGATGCGGCTGTGGAGTCGCTGTGTTCGTCCGGCTCGGCTGCGGATGCTGGTGTTTTACGATAACCACACTCATTCTCAAGCTGTGTGCCCGCTCCGTCTGTTTCAGCAAGGTAGTTCATGGCTGCGCGCGCCATAGCGTGACCAAAGTCCAATCCATCATCGTCGCAGTAGTGAGCTAGGTTCGAGAGCAGGTCTGCAAGGTTCTGCAAGCGTAAGTCTGTGGTTGCGCCTGATTGTGGATCTACATACGTCAGTCCCCATGCGCCGACTTCGCCCGTGCGTTCGCCATGCTCGAATGCGAAGTACTGTAAGGCGTCGCCGCCCGCAATCGCACGGGATTCGTTGTTGCCGTCCGGATCCGGTAGTTGTACTGTTGGATTGCTCATGTTGGTGGTGCTCCCTTCCTCGTTGAGTGGTTTAGTTGCTGTGGTGGTTGACTGATGGCCTACTAGTCCTGAACTGGAAACAACTCCGATGTTTTCCGTTCCTCGTCCATGTAGTAAGCGGTTGTCTTGAATTTGTCTGTTTGCCAGTCTGCTAGGTCGCCAACCGCGAGTAATGCGCAAAGCTTGTCGTAGGCTTCACGCGGTGGCAACGCGATTGTGATGGTGACGTTCGTAAAGGTCGTCTCGATGGCTGGCTCTGGCTCTGGCGCTGGCGTTAGATCTACTACAGTGTCATAAGCCTTCCCCGCATCCTCCGCAACCTGCATCAGCCTTCGTGCCTCATGCGCAAGGTTCTCGCAGTACAAGTACACCGTCCGCGTGCTGTACACGCCCGCCCGCAGATACTCAAGAAAAGCATCCGTAGCCTTATGGTTGAACATAAGCTCAAAGGCTAACTGCGGGTACCTTTGCTGTATCTCCATACCCGCAGTGTTAGCTTCTATCAGCGTGCGGAAGTCACCAATGCAATATACGCATCCACCAGCTTCGACCGACTCGCGCAGGTACACGCTGTAGAATTCCGGGTTCAGGTCATCAACTTCGACTTCTGTACCGCGAGTTTCACGTGTAACAGGATCTGACACGTCGCGCACGCCATGCACTTCGATTGAGATGTAACGCGTGACTTCGTTCTCGAATAAGTCCCAATAGATGCCCGGCTCCGGCTTCGGCTCCGCTAACTTCACCGTAGGCGCTTTAGCCAGCAACTCGTCAATGCGCTGATGCGCCAACTCCAAAGCCTCATCGATCAATTCGTTGGCCGTATCCGTCAAATAGCTGTTGTCATTCGGCGCATCATCGCGCTGTGGATAGTTCGCTTCAATGCCCCACAAAGCCTGCTCGTAATGCTTCACCAGCTCCACGCCACTGCGGAACACGCGAACGTCTACGCCAGCGTAAAACCACTCGTCACGCTCCCATGACTCCATGACGTGATGCGCAGACGCTAGATGCTTGGCAAACTCTTCCTCTGAGACGCCCGCGCCTACATAGCCAGCGTTCTCAGGATCTAGGCTAGGCCAAAAGCCATCTTGGCGCTCTTCTGGCGAGTCCTGCGTGTCGTCTCTGTGGATTGTGGCTAGTAGCGTGAACCCAGACGGCAGCTCCACGCTGATTGAGTCACCCTCGGAAACGTAGCTTGAGAAGCTGGTGGTGAAGTAGATCGCTTTCGATGCGGCGCTGTTGCTTGCTTGAGTGGTCATTGTAGTGCTCCCTTCCTCAGTTAGTGGTGCGTTGAACTGCCGAACTGCTTGGCCTAAAGCTTGACTAGGTCGTCTGGATTGACGTACGTGCCAACCTGCATGAATTCATCCACGCCAGTGCCAGCTACGGCCGCGTCCAGCTCCGCCGCGATACGCTCAATCGCGTCCAGCTTGACTACGTGGCATCCTGCGTAGACCGTGCCGTCAGTCGTAACCTTATCCACGCCATAGTTGCCTAGCTTGAGCGTGTGGCCGTTGGTGCGCCATTCTTTGCCGGATGCTATTACATTGTGGACTAGAGTCAAGCCGCGCCGTGCATGGCTAACCGGGAACGATACGCCACGCGACGTTTCTACGAATCCGCCAGCAACGCGTAGCTCCGTATCGAAGTAATGCGACCACATCCACAAAGCGTTATCGACACCAGCAAGCCACGCTGTACGCGCATCCGCAAAGTGCACGCGTTGCTCTGCTAGTTGTTCTTTTTCTTTCCGGTCACGTTCTGCATACAAAGCGGCACGCTTTTCGGCTTGAGCTGCGAGTATTTGGGTGACTTCGAAGTCTGTCATCGGTTTAGTTGGCATGACAAAGTCTTCGCGGTCTTCGCCAAGCCACGCAGCGTACTCCGTCATGGTATCGACTAACGCACACGCTTCGAGTCGCAGTCTGTCACGTTTGGGATTGCGGCTTTTACTAGACTCAACTAACAGTCGGTTGAACTGTTCAGCCCATGCGCGGAGGATGCGTACAGGCGTGCTGAAATGCCACCCACCACGATCAACGCCCGGCACGAAGAATTTGCGTGCGCCGATTGGTATGGCGGAGCGTACACAAGACTGGTGGCTAGACGTGCTCACGGAGTATTTGCCAGTGCTCACAAGGTAAGCTTGCTCACCTTTATCGTTGAAGACGATGCTAGCGATCACAGTGCCGTAGCTGTAGTAGTCCACACCTTCAAAGCTCTGATTGGAGCTAGAGCGTCCCTTTGGCGCTAGCTGATGTGCCCATTGATGGGGCAGTTCGGCGGTTTTGAATACGGTTTTCATGGCGGTTGTCTTCCTCTCGGTGAGTGACTTGGACGTGCTGTGTGCTACTTCAACTACGCTACACTACGCGACACGGTTTGTATATACGTTGCCTGGTGACTACGGTTGCTAATAAAACTAAAGTACTGGACGGCTGTCGCTGACGCTGGATTGTAGATCTAATATTCACTCGGCATCCGTGAGCGTTAGTCTAGGAATGTCGAGCGATACTAGCGTTGGACTACGGAGCTAGGCGCGCACCACCGATGAGGTAATATGCGCCTAGCCGCGCCCTGCTAATAGCTTCCAATCCCTGCCAGTTCCACCGCAGCTTTGACCGCTGCCGTCTTGCGCTCGGAACCGTTGCCGAACCATGCCGAGAATAGGCGGTTTTGGTCGCTACGGCTACGTGCCTGATGGTCAACGTAGTACGTGACACCGTTGACCGCGCCCCAGAGCGTACCGCGCGCCGACGCTAGACCGCTCCCTGGACTCGTCATGGTTGCATCCTGTATATCCCGCGCCGTCTTCGTCAAGTCTGCCGTTTTGGGGTCGATCACGGCATCCATGCCGCCCATGAGCTTGGACATAAACTCCAACCATCCGTCGTGGTCGATGGTGACACGCGCAAGCTGATTCGCTAGGTCGTTGGTATCAGCCAATTGATGCCGTGCCATCTCCATCACACGCATAGCTTTAGACTTGGCCGCATCGTCGAACTTGCTGCGATGTGTCAACGAGAAAGTTTTGACCGCGTCGCCATTGCGCAGCGCGGCCATCAAGGTATTCCGGCACACTACCCTCTCTTGTGTTGGCACGCCTGTAGTTTTCAAGCTGCCGTCATGCGACGTAGCCAGCAGCATAAACGATTCCAACTCGTCGCCTGTTGCATCGCCCCGCGCGTCTGTGATGCTAAACGCTGCACCGGTGTTGAGCTTGGCTAGAGCCCATACGACTGCACCGTCACGAAGTGCGCCCACAGTTTCCATCGTGGCGTGGCCTGCTTCGCAAAACTCCTTGAAGAAGTTGACAACTTCAAGGTTTTGCACCAGTTGGTAGCTATCGCTCGCTATCTGGAACACGTGGTCGTTGTCGCCACGCACTACAGCGCGAAAACCATTGAGCTGGTCGGTGAGCATACCGCGCGTCGTGTCTACGGCTAGAATGCGAACGCCGGAGTCGAGTACGCGTTCAGTCACGCCACGCATGGCAAGGCGACGGCACTGTACAGGCCAATTCAAGCCGGCAGCTACTAGCATCTCTTCGCCTGTTGCGCCAAGCTCCACTGGCTTGCCGAGTCCATGCCACGGTGCGCCGTTGACTGCTACGTATGCGAGTTGGTTGTTCTCAATTTGTGCGCTCATGTGATCCACCTTATCTGAGGATTGGCCCGCGAACGATGTCGCTCGCTTGCATTGCCTCTGTTGGTTGGTAGCTTGTAAGTTGGTGGCTAGATTGCCACTTGCTCAACCGCAAGCCTGTTACGCGATTGTACGTCAATGGCTAATAGGTTGCCGTCAACTGCTGCAACAACTGCACGCATACCGACAATGGCATAGGCTCCGAGATTAGGCTATTGCCTTTGTTGTCCACGCCTGAGTACACGAAGTAAAACATGTTGGCGTCCAGTCTACGGTCGCCCGCGAGCACGAACAGCACACGGAACCCTGCTACTAGCCGGACGTTGTTGCAGTCCTCAGCAACGGCAGCTTCTGCCATCTCAATCAACGTTTCGGCGAGCGACTCGGCAGTACGGTAGACGATTGGCGTAACGGTAGGCGTGCCCGGAGCTTGCAGCAACGCAGCTTCGCCGCGTGCTGCGGGCAATGCTGTAAGACTGCGGTGATCCATCATGGAATTGAAAGCGGCTTGGCTAGTCTGCATTGTCTTCCTCTTTCGTGACGTGAGTGACTTCGTGGTGGTGGTGGTCAACGTGCAGTTTCGTGCAAGATCGTGCGATTGCGTGCTAGCTGCTGGGCGCGACGGACGTCTGTAGCTGGCTATCCGGGCACGGAACCCAGTTCACTGCCGTAGTAAGCAATGGATGTACGACTGTCATCGGCCTACCTGCTCCGACTGCTTCGCGTATTGCTTGTGCCATTGCTGTGCGTTGCTTGTTGAGTGTCATGTGGACTACCTCATGCTGGTGCTGGTGTGGACGCTGCGCTGTCCGATGTTGCAGGTACAGTTCACCACTGTGCGCAACCATTGTCAACACAATTCGCAAGCATAGTTAGTGTTGGTAACGTTACCTTCTAGTCATGTGCTCGGTCGTGCCGCCGCCGCCCGTGGCGTGCGCCTAGGCCGTCGTCGCAGTCATTGCTACTACCTCGGCTACTCCCCCGCCGCGCTCGACCCCACGCCTACTCTCCCCCTTCCCCCTAGCTTTCACTTCGTGCGCGCGTCGTCATCCAAGCGCAAGCTCCACCCGCGCGCGTGCGCCTAGTCAAGGGGGTGGGGGTGGGTAGGGAGACGCCTGCGAGAACGTTGGACTCTCACATGGACTTTTTATCAAAATTCCAATTTTCAAATTTACTATTTATTCACGGATTCATGTAGGAGGATCCCTTCCCTTCCTTCGCCTTCTATTCGCTCCAGCCGGCATGCATGTGTTCTATATATTCATATGAATAGGACTAACTACCACACAACACAACAGTTACGACCACTTTTGTGGTCTCTGTAGACAACTTTCAAGCAAGCCTGTACAACATCTATAGAGGCCGTGCGCTTGCCTTCGAGGAGCCTGAATGTCTGCTGACAAGCTGATCGTGACCGACTCCAAAGGTCAACCGTTAGGCGAGCTCAACGCGGCCGTGTCAGGGCCAAAACGTCGACGTTATTACTTTCCAGGAGGGTTCTCATATATGGGCTTGACTGACTTATCGAAGCTAGCGCACACCAAGCTACCAGCAGATGCTTACAGGCTGGCGCTACTTCTGGTCGAAGCGGTTGGCTACGCTGGAGTCTGCGCTCGGCCGCACACTTACTTTGCCGCAGAGCTCGGTGTCGACAAGTCCAGAGTCAGCAAGCTACTGCGCATGCTAGAGAAGCTTGAGCTACTGCGCCGACTGGGCGGCTCTAGCCTGCTCATATCGCCTCTGTTCTGCCACCGAGGCACACCTGAAGAACAGCTGGCAGCTTTAGACCACTGGAGACAGGTAACCGAACCCTACGTCACTCACCCGAGTCAGCTCAACCCTCGGGATAGACCTCTGGATCGCCCACGGTCCGATAGAACAACGAAGAAGTCGGCTCCGCGGCTGCGGCATTTTCGTACGCCACCAGAACTCTAGTCCTCGTCAACAGGCTCTTCCGGCCAAGCCAACTGCGCGCCAACGGGCTTCGACCACCACAGCACCGATGGCTCCGACGAACCTATCTGAAAAGGCCTAGTCCATGCAGCTTCCCGCACTAGGTCCCGGCCCACAGCAGGAGCTTGACCCCACTTGTACTCGACAATGCTGTCGTTGTGACCGCGCACCAGCACCACCACCTCCAACGGCTTAGTTCCAGCCGCCTCGTCCGCAGCCAACACCCGCCCGACCGCGTCCATGAACTCCACAACCGGCATATCCCTCAGGAAGTTCCTGAAGTACTCGACTACTGACTCACCTTTGCCATCCTTGTGCCCTCGCATCACAGCCCCTCGCCAGCGCCAGAATCGGCTCCCCACCGGTACTCCGCCACGACACCGTCCCGCCCGCGAACGCGCAACACAGCTTCAACCTCAACCTCAACCTCGTCCTGCGGCCGCCGCGCAAACCAGCCTGCCATTTGCTGCAGGAACCTGGCCAAACACTGATAGTCATTGACGTACAACGCCACAACCTTGTCCTCAGGTTCAGCTATGCACTCTACTAGCTCGTGTGCCTTACCGTCTCCCTTGTACTTGCGCATCACCCAACCTCTTCCTGGCCACGTACCTTTACTAACCGTCCCAACCGTTCGTACCGTTCCAGAAACTCGGCCTTAGGCATCACATACACCATGACAGCCCTGCCTCCCGGCCATCTAAAAGGCCTAAACCATACGCCCTTGTCCAGCACGTCTCTAACGCACAGATGCACTTCATTGCTCTCGACGACAACCTTTAGGCCGCAGTCGTGGTGGCAATCGATCGCCTTGAAATTGTGCTCCGTCAGCCAGTCCGCTCGTTCGCCGTATACGCCTGGTGCCACTCGTTGACCTTTCGGCATAACTACCAAACCTCCTCAGTCGTCCGCACGATCGTCTTCAGCCTGCCCGCCCACTTGAACTTGCGCAGGAACTCGGCCTGCAGCATTACGTACAACTCGCTACCTATAAGACAGCCATCGGTATAGCCGAACCTGCGAAACACCACCACTGGACTGAACACATCCCCTGGCGGCCCCGCATTCGACTTGGCATCTTTAATAAACCTGGCATGCGTCTGCAGCACCGTCACACGCATCGGCGTCAGCAAGATCAGCGGTCCTTTGTGCCGACTGCCGTCACGCTCGACATAGACACCTGTACGGACTGACTTCGGCTTGGCCATTACCTTAGAGCTCCTGCGCCCGGCCTGCTCAGAATCGCCAACTACTGGTACTGGCTTTCTTAGGAGTGTTCGTCGACGCGAGGCTCGAAGCCTCCAGACCGGGCAACTACTAAGTTACATGAATCCATGTTGTGAGTCAACTGAAATGCTGTTATAGTATGCCTAATACACCTGCCAAGCTTAGTCCCCCACGGACGCTCAAATCGGCAGGTTTTCTATTGCCCCGTCGCAGCCTAGCAGCTCCACTACTCAGCCCAGCTCTCGCCCGCCAGCAGACTCGCAAACTCCTCCGCCTCCTGGCCCTGGTCATTACTCTTGGCCCCGCGCCACGCAGCCACCACTCCCGGCGTAATATCCCACTGATCCATACCCTCGCGCCTCAACAGCTCGTTCTCGATGCCACCGCCGTGATGGATGACACTATAAGCCGTGTTGGCCTTGCTGACCATAATCGGCTTGACCATCCAGCCCGGCCTGGCCGCCACATACTCCTCGGCCTTCGCCAGCACC